>Ga0099822_1005984_pt1 | contig 15877 bp, 4 predicted proteins | sample CowpeawhiteBW_FD_76839 | JGI IMG/M metagenome (GOLD analysis project Ga0099822, IMG submission 76839) | Root nodule microbial communities of legume samples collected from California USA - Cow pea white BW | ecosystem: Host-associated > Plants > Roots > Nodule | place: USA: California | collected...
ATATATATATATATATATATATATATATATATATATATATATATATTAGCTTAAGTGTATATGTATTTTTATTATAATAAAATAATATAATTTTAAAAACATATAACTTTGTAAAAATAATGATATTCAAAAGTTAAAAAAAAAATATATTAGTTAATTCTTTTTAAATTTATGTGGATTAGATATGTAAGCTTGTGCACACAGATTTATACGTTAATGCATGTTGTTCAATCTGTTTTTAGTAAATTAAAATATAATGGATTAAACCCTATTGGTATCACTAATTAAATCAAATGTATATCATATAAATATAAATATATATATATATATATATATATATATATATATATATTATATTTATAACTTTCAGTCGCGTAACCAGTAGAATTAATAATAAAAGTGGAATAGAGTATTAAAAAAAGCATATACATAACACAATATCTAATAGTTTATTTCTGTAAGGGCAGAAGAAATGTATACAGTAAGGAAATATTTACCAAACAACAATTCCTTCTATTAAGTTATATATAATATTAAATTCAAATCATATATGTAGCAGTTATTTCTAAATAAATAAATTGTTTTATTATTTTTTTAATAAAGAGAGATTATTTAATTATTTAGTTTATAAAAAATATATTTATTAAAAAATGAAGTTGTCTAATTAAAAATAACACTAAAAGTATAAAACCCAACCATTATAAAAAAAACTATATTAAAGTGGAAATTAAATTTAAAATCAACAAAGAAATCAAATCAATTACATTAATGTAGAAATAGAAATAAATTAAAAAAAAGTATAATTAAATACTAAAGAATTTGCTACATTTTATAAATATAGCACTATTTCTTGTTATAATTGTAAAATGCCACTATTTGAAATTAATAACCTGACGATAACAAAATTTATGTTCTATTACAACAAAAATAACTACATAATGTCAAAATATGCAATATCATTTAAGTATCAATAATAATAATAATATAACTTGCAATAATATATAGATAGAATAAACTACAATTGTGTGATCAAACTACAATTTCACAACTTATATAGGTAGGGAATTGTAAATGATGAAAGACAAAGTACATGTGAGGTTTAAAACTATTTTTAGACTATAAAATTTAGTATTCAGAATCAAACCATTTCTATTTTAAATTTAAACGGATAACAAACTTTTTAAATTGATGTTACCAAAGCCAAAGTTATCTTATACCTTAGGAACTAAAAATGTTATTAGGAATTTTTCACATGTCATTATAGCAAATAGTGGATTAAATATTGCCACAGTAGATTCACTGGATTATAATTGTAACAAGTAAATGGGTCATAACCCAATTCTAAACATTTTTTTCTTCTTATTTTCATATTTAAAAGACCCACTTGAAATCACCATTTATATATCTCTAAACTTCTGCTAATAACTATGAATTTCACATGAGATAGACGAATTCTTCAACTGCACTTTTTTATTAATTTTTCACAAGCAGCTCATAAAAATGTTAAAATCTCTAGTTCTAGTTGTGTTCATGTGTTCATTTCTTTTCTATCTTCATGTATTCTCTAATTGAATCAAGATCTGAAAAAGATTTGCAGTTAAGTACAGACAAATGAAGACTAAATAAGAAGTCATCGTTGCACGATGTTTGGAACTATATGTTATTGGTTTACCAGAAAGAAAAGAACATGTATGGACTAAATATAAAGATTCCTTTATGTATGCTAGATAGAAGTTTGCACAAAGAATCTAAAACAAATATATAATTCAACAGCTAATTTTTCCAGTCTGTGATACAGTTGGGTTGAAAAGCAATTCATTTATATGAGATATATTCTTTGTAATCCTTTCTGGATATGAATTGAAAAAATAAAGTATAATTTTGTGAGTTTAATTATAGAGTCTATGTTAACAAGTGTCATAACAATATTGGTTAAATTTTGATAAATAATATATCACTAAAATTATGCGATTAAGTTGTTTTGAAGAACTAAAATATACTGATCAAAATTTTATCTTGGGACGAATTTTGTAAGAAAAATAAATAATACAATCAAAATTTATATATTTAATTATTGTCATTAATACAATAAATATCAATACATAATTTAATATAACTATAATTAAAAAAAATTACACGTATTTAAATAATTATTTTTCATTTTTTTATATTTTTTAATTCATCAATAATTAAATAAAAAATAAAATTTTAACTATTTATTTATAATATGAATAATCATTTTATCGATAATATATTTATTTTAATGGATAATATATTTATTTTAATGGTGACTTCCTTTTATAAATTTTAAAAAATAAACTTGTTTTTATAAAAATTTAATAATAAAAATTAAAGGCGTAATTACTAAAATAAAAATATATGATAATTAAGTTATAAGTTAAAGCCATTTCTAAAAAATACATAGTAATTATTTTTCTTTTATATTAATAAAAAAATTATTAAATTAATATTTTATTATTAAATAAGATAAGATTTATTTTCAGAAGGTTATGTATGAAAAATTAGAAAAAAATAGAAGTTTCTGTCTAATTTCTTTTTTATTCATAAATAAAAAAAAAACATGTAAAAGTGAAAGATCAATGTAATATATTAGAAACTCAAAAAAAAAAAAATATAATAACACAAATATATTAATAATATTATATTTTATTTTATATTTTATTATTTATTAACATTAATTATTATGTTTTATAAAAAAAATAAAAAATATATCTAATTTAATTTTCATGAATTTTCAATATAATTTAAAATTAAAAAAAATCAAATATATAAATTTAAAATGTTTTAAAAAAAATTAGGGAAATACCCGTGTCTAAAGAAGATTTGCTGTTGATCTTGATCAATTATGAGTTAAAAAAAAAAACACGTGCCTACAAAGAAATAGAAAACATGAAGAGAAGTTTTAATCTTTCTATTACTAATAAGGAGAATTACAGTTAGCTTTGATGCTCCCGAAGAGTTTTAAATGAAAATTCATCAAAAATATTCAATATCAATAACATTATGGTAAGAATCATATAAACAATTAAAATCACTTTTAATCTAAAATTTTAAAATGATAAATTTATAGATCACTTTATTAAGCTAATGAATTTATAATTTTTCTATATAATATTTGATTTTTTTATTTATAACAATATATAAAGAGAATTTTATCTTGTGTTTACATTTCAAAATTTCAATTTTATTCTTTAAAATATAATTATTTATTAAATTTTTAAAAATTAATCGTGATTTTTACAAGTTTTTTATAAAATCGTCTATCTCTGCTTCTTCTCTTTTTTCTTATTTATCAACCGTTATTCTCTCATTTTTTTTCTGATATATTTAACTTTATTTTTAATAAATATAATTTTATTTTATATATTAACTTAATAATATTATAATATCATTATCTACTAATATAATACTATGTATATTTAAAAAATACATACACATATATGCTGGTATTAAATAAAGAAACTTAAATTTTATCATTTAAAAAATATAATTTAAGTAAACTTGTGAATAGATAGGGATGTTTCGAGCTTGATTATTCAGAAAAACCAAAAGCAAATAATGAAAAAAAAAACGGCATGTTGCCATTTAGAAAAGTTAAACAAGTTACTAGAAATAGTAGTATTTGTAGTTTTACTTCATAAATTTTAAAATAAAATCACTTCTTATATAATATGAGATTATTTTCATTTTGGTATTTTTTTAATAAAGATTATTTCAATTATTACTTTTTGATCTTGATTTCATTCCTTGTAATTAATGTGTTTCGTTATTGTTGATAAAAATATACACACGTTGTATCAACTGCGATAAAGCTGAGGTATATACTAGAAAATTTTACCATTAGAAACCGACAGCAATAATTAAAGATGGAATATAGAATACTTTACCAGAATTATGATAAAAACTAAAAGGAAGGACGACAACTATTTTAATGGTTAATAATTCTAAACACGGATTACCTTAATCAGTGTCAGTAGCCAAAAGTTGAAAAACTGAACAATGCATTGACATAAACGCGATTATTGACCTCACTTATTTATCACGTGGAATTAATCATTCATTCTTCATTTTATGTTCGTAGTTATTTACCAGTTAATTAACTAAGCGACATGATACTAGTCATCATTTAATCCTTAATCATCCAACAGGATATTAAACACGTGGAGTGTGTCGGTTCCTGAGCTACCTTGCATATTAACATTCTCAGAGTGCATTGGATAAAAATATATATTATTTTAGTATTATATGTTTAATTTTTATTTTAATCATATATTATTTATTAGTGAATAAGTTCATTCAACAGCAATTAAATTGATACTTGTTGATGTAAATATTATAAGATATTTTCTCACTTTAAACTTGTAATACCAGTATCAATAATATTTTTAACACGGTTTTCAATATTTTTAATTATTAAACATAAGTTCAGAAAAAAAAAATCTTTAAATAAAAAATTAATATTTATACAATTTTATAATTTCTAATAATTTTTAATTGTTAATAAAAATATTGTAAAAAAACTATTAGGAAATTATGTTTCTTCCACAATTATTTTTATTTCCATAATTCTTGTACTTTCAAAACAAGGTTTATATATAAGACGAATAATGTGATAAAGGCAATCGAAAAAAATAAATTATTAAGGATGTTATGCTATTTATCATACACTTTATTTATTACGGTCAGTAATATGATAAAGAGTAGCACAAAATTAGTCTTCTAAGTCAATTGTTTTACGTTGGACTTAAAAGAGAAAACGACGAAAAAAATGTGAGGTATTTTTACAAAATAATTAAAATTATTTAAATTAAATGTCTAATAATTTGACATAAAAAAACTTAAATTAAAGTTTTTGTTTTTTTTTATTTCTTTTCTTTATCGTTTTTTGTTCATAAAGTGGTTGTGGACGTTTTAAAAGTTATTTTTGTAATTAAAATTAGTGGCGGTAAGTATTTATGAGTCCTCTTATTAAATTAGATGCTCTATATTTTCACTATACTATTGAATTTAAAATTGGATAATTTTTTTTACTTACTCCTTTTAATTCACTTTTAACCTATTATTTTAAACATCATTAGATTATCTATTTTGATTCTTTTTAATGATGTGATGTGATGATCTAATAGTGATTAGAATAATGAGTTAAAAGTAGATAAAAGGAGTGAATTAAGGTACCATTATCTTTTAAAATTATAGTTATTTTTAGATATCTCAAATTAGGACAATGCATGAATGCTTTTCATTTTTTTTATTTTGTTGTTGCTTTGTTTCGTTGTTTACAGTTTTGTTTTAAGTATTATAAATATGTTGTATTTTTTTTCTTGCATTTGTTTATTTTTATTTTCTTGTTAAAATCACTAAAAATAAATAAATAATGAGTTTTGATCCAATTTTAATTTTTCTAATGCATATTTGATAATAAAGTCCTTACATTTGATGAAATGTTTATATATATATTGAAATACAAAAAATTGATGGAGTAAAACTTCAAACCTTGTAAGTTTTGATATAAACCTAGGCTTGAAATTTGCTTAAAATGATGAGAGGAAGGGATCGGAGATCCAAAATTTCTTGAAAATCCACCATTTGCTAATAGTGTTTTTATTTTGTTAGTATTTTTTGAATTATTACTTTTTTAGATTTTAGGCATTTTACTTAATTATATTTGTCAAAAAAAATTGAAATTGTTTTTTATGTTTTCTTGTATCAAATAGAGATTTATCAAGTTTTCTATTTTAGATATTCTAGACTGTTGTTGAAAATATAAATGTGAATTTAAGTCATGCATTAAAAAAGATGAGAATATTGACCACCTCGAAAAACTAATCAACTTTCATGTTTAATTTTTTTTATTTATATCACTTTGTTATGTAGTTTTTATTTTTTTTATTTCAGATTTTTATTTAATGTAAAATCAAATAAATTAAAAATTCATATCCAACACTATCAAATTTAACGTAAATTTACATCAACATCAACATTATATGGTCCAATGTAAATTTATATTTGATATTTTGTATGACTTAAATTTAATTATAAATATCCAACATAAACGACTTTTTTTAGTAGTGTTTGCAAATAGGGGTTATAAAAATGAGTTTCTCTTATGTAAAACTTGAAGATTCAATTTTAGGTCATAAAAATAACCTAATAGTCGAGTAGAATCATAAAATTATAGGCTATCTTATTTGATATAATTGACCTTATTATTTGATTATTTCAATTGTTAATTAAAAAATATAATTAATATTATGATATTACTATCCCAAAATTCTTTAAAATATGGTATATATCAGAATTAGAAGTTACTTTTAGTCACAAAAATAAAGCTTTTCGATTAATTGTTTAATTTATATAAGCAAGAAACCGAAAAGGTGCGAAAAAACTCAAAAGTTAAACTGAAAGCATTTAATAAAATTAGTTAAAAGACGTAAAATTAAAAAAGAACATGATTAGTTACTGAATCAAACCTTAATAGAAGACAATTACATTTTTTTATGATTATAACTTTGTATTTTTTTAAAATTCATTAAAAAAATTTATAATTTAAACTTTTATTTTGATTAAAATTGAAGTAGTATTTCTGCAAAAAAAAAATATTCATTATAATTTAAAATAGTTATAATTTCTCGGTAAAAATATTTATTAAAATAAAAATAACCAATGGAATAAATTAAAGGATAATAAACAACTGTAACACAACTGTAACATTAACTCAATAATTCAAAAAATATAACAATGAAATGATAATTCAAAAATTATAGTGATAATTAAGGTTTAAACATCAAAATTTTCTTATTATTATTTTAAGACATAGACCATATGTTTACTGCCAAAGAAATATCATTGTCCTTTGTCATAATACATATTCAACTCTCATATTTATTCAGAGTAATACTTTTTCTCAAATTTATTTCAACCAATTACATATATAGGTGACATGAAATATCTATCGACACTTCTTTAAGTTATGATAAATTTTATCATCATTAAATAGAAAAAACTTTAAGTTTAGTGTAATATTACAAAATGGTGAAATTTTTATCCAGTATATTATAATCTTTGACAATTATGAGATGATTGAAAACGTATATAAGAGAGAAAACAAAGTTGAGATTCATTCGTCAGTAGGCTTACGCGAGCGATAATCCAATTCTGGTTTGAAAGTGATATACGAAAAAAAAAAACGTGTAAGCTTAGAATGGGTACTTCAGAAAGGCAACGTTAGTGAATAAAAAAAAGTGTGATGCTATGATTTGTTGGGGGCAATGTACATAGGTTAATGAATAATCATAAAATTAAGGAAGAAAAGTGATAGTGGGTGTTCAAATAATAATAAATATAATTGAGGAAAGGCATGTTGTTATTATTCTATTTGATTTGAGAGGGAGAGTGTCTGCGTTTCTTTCCAGTTTGATGGGAGTGGGAATGAACAAAGGATTGGTACGCGTATCCACACATAACCTATGCTATTATTTATAAATAGACTTATTGTTTTGAAAAATATTTAATTCTAAACAATTTGTGAGATTAATAATTTTAACATAATCACTTAGGCTTTTGTTAGACCGGAGTATATTTTTAACTTAACCATTCTATCATTACAATTACTTCAAACATAACATACTAACTAAGCGTGGTTTAGAAAGATAAGATAGATAAACACTATTGTGTTAAATCAATGGATTCTTTATTTTTTGTATGAATAATGTGCGTGAAAAAAAAAGAATATGAAACTCATGTGGTGTTTTGGTTTTGTTTGAATGAACACATTTATTACAATGAATTTGTGGTGGAGTAGCATTTTTCTCCACCCACACTTTTCAGAAGATATGAGAGGAAAATCTGTTGAATTGAAACTTGTTTATTTACGTCTTTTCTTCTTTCTCTCGTTTTTCTCTTTTGAGTCCAAATACCGGCTCTAGGTTCTGAATGATGGAGCTGCTAAAAAAGTTCGAAAAGAGAGGAAGATCAACAAAATTACACATATGATGAAACAAAAGAAGAACCCATAGTTTGACCAAACGTAAATGCGAGTGAAGACAGGGCTCAGCCGCATTCAAAAGTCACCAACTGACCACCAAAGAACATGGGATACATTTTCACACGTGCTCCTATTGACCCGGGTATGAAGCGTGTACGGTGTCCCTTTATAAAACATTTCCAACAACATCGTTTTTCTCATCTCCCAACTTCACAACCTTAATCTCTTCTCCTCAATCTCCACCCTCTCCTCCGCTCTTCCCATCTTCCATTCAAGGTACCATATTTCCCCAATCTCTTTACTCATTCATGTTTCATTTATCACTTCACCTCCTGCATATGCACATCATTTTCAGTTAACTATGCTAAGAAAGTTCATTTCTTGATCCTTCAATTATCATCTGAAATAATTAATTGATGTTTTTGTTGACTTTCAGGCCTCTATAAACGAAGGAAACTGAAGATGATGGAAATCGCGTCCACCAACTACTTGCCTGAACTTGTAAGAATGCATAGCAACTCATCATAATTCACACCAATTAGGAAAAACATATAAGCAGAGAAAGTAATCTTACTTTAACTTTTGACAGGAAATGGAGTATCCAACTTTTGTTGATCAGTACCAGATGGATTCTTTTGCATGTTCACTGGATGATTTTGACTTCGAGTCTTTCTCAGGATCCCCAGAGAGCACTCCAAATTGTTTCCCAGCTCAAAGTCCTGATCACTCATTTACCCCTCCAAGACCAACCAAGAGGCTCAACAACACATTCAGTACCTTCAAAACTTGTTCCACTGACTCAATTTCCCACAGTGTTTCCGCTTCTCCATCCTCCCAGCTCATTTCTTTTGGCCACTTTAATCCTTCACCGCGTGCTTCCCAACAATTTCGCAACTTCCATGTGAAGCCTAAAAGCGAAAACCCGTCCAGTGAGAACATGGACTTCACAGACTTCGTTTCTCAAGGTTCATATCAGGACAAAAGTTTCTTCATTTCTGATAATCGAACGAACCAGGTTGGCATAACTGCTAGGAACCCAATCCAAGCGCAAGAGCACGTAATAGCCGAAAGAAAACGAAGGGAAAAGCTCAGCCAGAGGTTCATCGCTCTTTCTGCCGTCCTCCCAGGCCTCAAGAAGGTACTCTCAGCTTGACTTTTTCTTTCTATCCAAAAGTTACAATTTATATATATGAACAATTAAGTTATGTGGGTGGTTGCATGCGCAGATGGACAAGGCTTCTGTGTTGGGAGATGCTATCAAGTACGTGAAACAACTGCGAGAGCGCGTGCAAACTCTAGAGGAGAAAACAGCAAAGATCACTACTGGTTCTTCAGTCCTGGTGAAAAGATCCATTCTCTTTGCTGACGCTGAAAATTCTGACAGCCACTGCGACAATTCACTCCCTGAAATCGAAGTAAGAGTTTCTGGGAAAGACGTACTCATCAGAACTCAAAGCGATAAACACAGTGGCCGTGCGGCAGTGATTCTCAGCGAATTAGAAAAGCTTCATTTCATTGTCCAGAGTAGCAGCCTTTTGCCCTTCGGCAATAACAATATTGACGTAACCATTATTGCTCAGGTAAAAAAATTATGTTTTAGTACTCGAGAACAATGCTCATGCAATGCAAGTGTGGTTTAGTTAATCACCATTTCAGACTACATAATAGTCTCTCATAGCTAGACCAAGACCAACATGGTATTTTTCTTTCCTGCAGATGAAGGAAAACTACATGGCAGCAAAGGATCTCCTAGGAAGGTTACGAAAGGCTTTGAAGCAAGTTGATGGAGCCTAACTGTTCAAGGAATTTGTTTATGATGTGCATGATATGTAGAAGAATAAGTTTAGTGAATAATGATTTTCATCGCAGTGCTTTATTTTTCCTTTTTCATCCATGAAGTGGATTCTGGAGTTATATATGAAGGGCCTGCGGAGTAGTTTGCATAGAGTGTACATGGGTTTGTTCTGCTCTATATGGTGTGGGGATCTTGAACAGAAGCACATGGTGCCAAGGTGTTTTCTTCTGTTGCTTTTTGCGTAGTTGATTATTCGGCTATGTTACCCTACACCAGAATAGCATTTTCAGATCTTTGGTAGTTTTTTTCCCCTCTTCAAGAGGGGTTTTTGAGAGGCTTTGACTTATCATATAGACCTCTTTCTTGTCGTTTCTCAGCTTGTGAAAAAGGTTCTGGTTTGATAGATACTAAATAGCAGACACATATTTTAAATTTGTTCCTCTTGTCGTTTTGTGCTTGGTTGCTTCTGTATAAAATTCTTCTAATTGTAGCAGCGACAAGTTGCTATTATTTTCTTCCTTAAATATACTTTTTATTCTGTTTAGTTGCATATATCTTTTTTGTGGGTCAAGTTATATATCTATATGTATCTTGCTTCAATATTCATTCATTGATATATTGTTTTGAAAATGATGGATCTACACTCCAATTCATATTTATAAAGTTAAAAAAAAAGAAAAGTGTGATAAATAACATCTTTAATTACTTCGTTCTATGCTTAAAAAAACTTTGCTTTTAATTCCTATACTTAAAAAATATACTTGTTTAGTTCTTATATATATATATATCATCTTTAATTCTTTTGACTTTTTACTTGGAATAAAATGATTGTAAAGATTAAAAGTGGTTAAAAATAATATGCGCAGCTATTTAGAAATGAAATGAATAATTAAATCTGAAATGTTATTGGTATGAATTTTGGTTCTAATAGAGGAAACCACCACTTGGTCCCACCATAGATTATGCGATCTCCTTGGTAATCTGGTAACCATTTGAATATACCCATGCCTTTCTTCGATCTACATCTATGTTTAATTATTTCATATTATTATATCATTATAGTTAATTCATAAATCAATCTACAAGTCTCTTTGTCTTTTCGAGTCATTCCAATTAAAAAATAAATGAGAAAGCAAATTTTATATACACCTGACGACTAGTTGACTTTTTACTATTACAGGTTGTTCAATTTTTATTTACGTTTTTTTATATATGAATAGAATAAATCATTCTGGCCATAACAATTTCAAAACAGTAAATTGTAGTATATGGACTGGGTCTCCTTTAGTGGGCTATACGAATTGGGTGAAATGGCTCAATTATTTTCAATTTTAATTGGGCTGAATCTCTTCCAGTTATAAGAAAGTGTATATGTTTGTATGTGTAATCTTTAGTCAAAACATGTATGTGGTTGAATTTACCTAAGAATTAAAGTAAAGGGGCACCATTTGATGTGGGCCGTGAAGCCCAACAGTATGAATGTCTAATTGTGGTATGTATAGTTGAAATAATTTGGTCTTAATTTAATATGTAACATTTTTAACTTAAAATATCCATATAATTTTTTATTGACCGTAAAACTGTATCTCATAATATCACTTTTGAAAACGAAGATTTACAAAATCTAACAACGTCAAATTATTTCTTTAATTTTTTCATTGATATTAATCATTTATTTCATCGTAACATTTTATTATAAAAAAATATGAAAAAATAAACCCCTTTTACTTCGTTCTTTTTCAAAAGAGAAATATTTTTTGTTTCTTCCCTTTCTATTCCTCTCTGAAATAAACAATAACAATGCATAAATTGCATACTAATTTAAGTTAAAAAATTGTGAAGAAAAAGCAAGTGCATTTTGTTGGGTGATAGGAATTGGTCACCCTTATCATGTAGGAAAAGGGATAAGCAGAAATTGTTGGATTCAAAACGACACAAACACGCATTTAAAACCTTCACTGTTCTCTTCCTCTTCAACCAACATCGTCATTTCTCAATCACACTTCCTACTCCGTTCATAATTTCTCATACCGATTATTTCTCGTTAAAATACCCATCCATTTATTCAACTTTTAATTCTATATACTTCATTTCCTTTTAAGAAAAAAGGTATAATTAAAAAAAATATTATATATGCACATGGAAATTTTAAAAATAGCTTGAAATGTATATTTTTTTGGTTAAAATCTGTTTTTTTTTTATAAATAACTACAGTTTATTTATTATTTTTACTGTTCTTGTTTCCGTGGACAAACGTATTTTATGTTTAAAATTAGTAAAACATTATTTGCGTCTTAAAATATCGCTAGTAGATTTGAATAATTTACGTACTTTACCAATTTTACAAAATTTAATATAGAGCTAAAAGTTATCTTTGCATTATCACAAAAAACAAGACTTTTTAATTGTGGCATTGAAATATATAAAATTGGAAAAAGTTCTATTTACAGTACTTTATTTGAAAATCTATTGCATAATTTTGAATATACAACATGATTAAAAATAAATTTGTAAATCATATTTTGGTGAATTTTGTTTCATCTAGCAAAAGATTAGGATAGGAAACAGGGACCTTTAACTTGTTTCTCAGAATTAAAGGGACAGTGACATTAAAATATATAAGACTTTGTTTTGAAGTTTGGGATACAGAATACGATGGATTTGAACGCATTCTCAATTTCAGGTCTAATTAGTTGTATTATTAGTTAGAGTGGTCCCCTAATCAATCTGCACTCTCAAAACTACTCTATAGTAATGTACTTCAGTTTATTATTAATCTTTATTTTATGCTTCATCTAACCATTTACAGTATAACAACTTAATTAAAAAACATGAAATTTTTTCATCTTTTTTGCGACGGATTTTCTCTAGTATCTTGAAGGTTTAATATCTGTATGGAGTTCACATGACGTATGAAAAATATCGAGGATGTTACATCAAAGACATTTGAAATAATGGTAGCAGTGTGAGTCGAATCTGAAAGGTGATGAATGAATCAGCAACTCAAAGTTGGGTCTCGATAATATGGAAAATTATGTAGTTTTTCTGTGGTTGCTTGTTGTAACGTTATCGCGTGGAAAGTGATTCATGCAGTGTTGCAGTAAGCATGAGGAAGAACAGTGACGTGACCTCTGGTGCCATTATGATTCAAGTGAGGTTCATAGTGTTTAATAATTAAACTAATTGGTAGGAGAAGGACAAGAAGAAAGGAAAGGAGACACGTATTAGAGAAAAAAGGTGAAGTGGGTCAACGTTGGACATCTTCGATTCAAAACTACCATTGTCCTTTTGGCATCATTGGTATCTGCTTCCTCCTGTTCCTTATTATCAATATCAGGACATCGCTAACTTTCTTTATTTTCAGTTTTGGCAATTGCAACCCTAATCAAAACTCTCATCATTTACAAAATTCCTACGATTCTGGGGGTGTGGCTAACCTGCATACTCTCGTGTTGTGTTTCTTTTGATTTATGGTTTATAATGATGGAAAGACATGTGCGGTGATGGAAAAAATCAACGTATGGTCTATGAGCTTCCCTTTGTCAACAAAAATACTATGAATAGAATCAATTATTAATATCTTATATGTGTATGATATATAATATATATAATCTCAAATAATTTAATGACTATAACTAATTTGTATGAAATATATAAATCAAATAATGGTATTAAAAATGTTCGGAATGACTGAGTGTATAACCATAACCAAAATAGGTCATCATACACACTGATTAACTACATAACCATAACAAAAAAAGAGTTACCATACACATGAAAGGAAATATACCATATAGTAAAAAAAAAAAAAAAAAAAAAAAAAAAAAAAAAAAAAAAAAAAAAAAAAAAAAAAAAAAAAAAAAAAAAAAATAAAAAAAAAAAAAAAAAAAAAAAAACAAAATAATAAAAAAAAAAAAAAAAACTTACACTTGAGAGAAGATTGTTGGAAATAGTCTAAATGTAAGTCAAAAGTCCCATATAAACAAAAGTAAACAATATATAAGAATAAAGATTTATAACACCATTACCTTAAAATATTGATGTAAAAGTGGTATAAAATACCTTATAGGTGTAAAATTAGTGTCATATAGAATTACCATCTCTCGATTACTATAACCAACATATGAAAAATATATAAACCCATCAATTATCAATACTACTTTCAACGTGGATTTGCATGGAATGGTAGAGATTCATTCAACATGGCAGAGATGCCTTCTTCATTTGTGAGTGGTGTGTATGATTGCTAGTGGTAAAGGGTGTGTAGTTTTTGTTGATTATGTGAGAGTTGTAAAATTATAAAATTATAAATTAAAAAATTTTAAAATAAGAAAATAATATGGGACTATAGTTTAATAAGGAGGCATAACAAGACATCAATTATGTCACCAATTTAACGCTTACATTACTCATTCAACATAAAAATAAAAATTAATAAACTAATTAAAAAGTAATAAATTTATGGAGAATTCAATAAACCACAAATATTTAATAAGAACTCAACTAAAAAAATTTTCAAAATTATCAAAAACTTAAAATATAATTAAATTTTAAAAGTATTCATCATAATTTTACCAAATATTTGTAAAATTGTTCTCAAATTTTTTTGGTTATTTTGTAAAACCAAAACATATTCACTCTCACAAATTAGAAGATGAAAAATAAAATGAATTTTTTAAGTACTTTAGACTTCAATTCCCTATACTACTTTATATTTATATTTATAGATTTCGATTCCCTTAACAACCAAAGTCTATTATCCTTTCATAATTTTAAAATTGTCATCGTTTTTCTTGAAAAACAAACCACACAAAAAATTCCAAAAATATATTTTACACTACTCTATATAATTCAAAACTTTCAAATCAATTTTATTAAAACAAGATTAATTTTCCATAACTCCACCAAATTTTCGTATAATAATGGAAACTTAGCAATTAACAACTCAAAGTGATAATTCTAACACATATAAAATAAACCAAAACAATACTAAAAATTATTACCTTAATAAAAATTAAAAAAGAAATCAATCATCTATGAATAAATCCTAAACTCCTGCATGAATTAATTATACCATAAATTTCTAAAATTCCAAAGTTTTAATTTCATACATTCTATTAGATTTTTAATGTATCTTGTTTTCACGTTATAAGTATATCATCATTATTATAGAACATTCCTTCCCAACCTTACAAATAAAAATCCAAATATACATTCCAAAAACACATTGCATAAATATAAAACTAATTTCTAAAATAATATCTACCACTCTCATGAGTTCAAAATCAACTTATTTTTTATTTACCATCATCATTAGTTTATATGAAGTTAATTTCTTATAGCTCATTTTCATGCTCTGTGTGAAACTATGCATACAATCTTAAGATTGCCAAATCAACTCATTCTAATGAACGTTGTCCTAATTTGTTATGATTCTAAGAGAAATATTTTATATTAATTGAATATATAAGTACGAGGAATATTTATTTTTTCTTTAAATTGAATATGAGGTGAAGATATAAATAATTTTTTAGGTTAAAATAAAAAGACCATATTATGTGCATAAAATCTTATTTCTAGATCATTTGCATGAGAAGTTAAGGTTAGGATGAATGAGAAACAATAATGATGTATGCTAAGTGGGTTGTTTAAAAGAATAGAGTTGGTGAGGAGGTGGATCCACCACATCCACCGCTTCTGCACCAACTTCAGAGATTCAGCGATCACCATGGCTTGCCGTGGGTCAATGATTGATGGTTAATTCTATTTTCCTTTTTGCCCTTTTTTCAAAAAGGTAAAAAGAGTTGAATTAGAATTCATAACTTGAGAAAATTCCCTCTCCTTTAAGATAAGAGACGGGGCCTGAGTGAGTTTCAGTTCTTTCTCTTTCTAGCTTCTACCCTTCACCTACACTCTCTTCTCTTCTCTTCTCTTCTCTTCTCTTCTCTTCCTTACCCCAATGCGTGTCCTCTTTCTATTTCTGTTTTTCCATCTTCATCAAACCCTTTCGTTGCCATTCTCAGACTACAACGCCCTTATCTCTATTCGTTCAGCCATTACCGACGATGCCACTCCAC
>Ga0099822_1005985_pt1 | contig 15876 bp, 14 predicted proteins | sample CowpeawhiteBW_FD_76839 | JGI IMG/M metagenome (GOLD analysis project Ga0099822, IMG submission 76839) | Root nodule microbial communities of legume samples collected from California USA - Cow pea white BW | ecosystem: Host-associated > Plants > Roots > Nodule | place: USA: California | collected...
ACTCCCATTCGTTTGGACACCAAATACTACGACGGACTCATCAACCACCGTGGCCTGCTCACGTCGGATCAGACGCTTTTCAACTCGCAGTCCACCAGGGAAATGGTTCTCACCAATGCCAACAATGCTGCTGGTTGGTCTCAGAAGTTTGGCAAGGCAATGGTGCAAATGGGTTCCATAGAGGTCCTCACCGGCTCCAACGGTGAGATCAGGAAGCATTGCACCTTTGTCAATTAATTCACTCGTCCACAACTCACAAGTGCATCTGGAAAACCAACTCAATCACTTTAATTCTTTCTTGTTTAATTCTTTTTATACATTTTTTTTCTAAAAATGTTAATTACTCGAATAATACCCACTTTGACTAATGTGTGTCAAATTAGTATCCCTCCTTTAAAAAGTATCAATTTGATTTCCAAATTAGTTGAAGTGCATCAATAAAATCCATTCCGTTAGATTATCAAAAACGACGTTAAGATTGTAGTGGTGTGACAATGAAGAATGGATACGTGTCAATTACTAAAGAATATGTGTAAAATAAAATAATTGTACAGTGTTACGTGTACAATATATTGCTTTAAGGAATTGAATGTGTTTTTTTACCCTAAAATAGTTTTGCCTGTTAGCCATCTTCTTCTTCTTCTCCTTTGAAGTTTCTGGTTCAGACCTTAAGAGGTGGTGTTCGAGTTTCTGGTTCAGACCTTAAGAGGTGGTGTTCGATCAATTATCCAATGTCTCACAGTGAGGGTTGTGTGTGTTCTTCATAGGGTTCACAAAAGCATAGCGTCTCCTCCCCTGTTGTTTCATATAGGGGTCTCGGTGGAACACCAATCTGCTATTGTGGGAAGGTTGCATTGTTGAGAGTGGCTAAAATAATTAAGAATTGTGGAAAGCAATTTCTGGATTGCTCTAACTACAAGGTATGATTTATGGTGTTAATTTTTGGTTTCCATAATTTGTTTTTGTGGAAAGCAATTTGTGGGTTGCCCTAACAAATTTCTTCTTATGTTTGTTTAATTTTCTGTAAATAGCATAATGGAGGCAATGAAGAATCTAAAGGATGCAATTATTTCAAGTGGTTCAATGAAAATAATAGGGATGAAAGAGATGCTATCACAGGGAGACAAAGGAGAAAGATATATACTCTAGAAAAATCACTTATGGTTTCTGAAAAATGGGTTAAATTTTTAACAGGGATTATATGTTTTATGGGTGAAGTGTGTCAAATTGGTTTATAAGTTGTACAAAATTTGATGATATGTTGTAAAAGTGGCTGCAGTAGTTGTTTGGAAACTATGTATTTGGTTTCTGTTTTTGTAATGGATTTTTATTGTTCTCCAAAACACATAACCTACTAATTAAAGTCGATACACAATTGATGTTCAAAAGACATAAAATGCTAAGCATTTAAATACATAACAACCTTCTTCCAAAATATCCCACATTCGAATAGGAAATGAAGTACAAAATGACATGATATAAAGTCTTCATGGATTCAATATTGGGCCCCTCCTGTATAACAATTTCTCTTTATAAATGGTTGTTGTAGTTGACTGAGTTTTATGGGATGCAATAATCTAACTTGTTTGTGTGGGAAGAGTTTGATTTTGTGGTTCATGTGGCAGGGTTGGCTGAGTCGAAGTTATCTGACTTGGATCTATAACTTAAGTAGGATGACTTTGCTCAAATGCTCCAGATGGGTGGGTTGCCTGACTTCCTTGAGGATCTTGGCTTGTTGGGGTGCCTTGGTATGTAGTAGATGGAGCGAGTTGTTATGGTGTCGGAGGAGTTTATGGGAAATTAGTTCTTTTGTGTTCTACTTGTCTACATATCCCATATTTTTTACATGTTCCACCTTGCCTCAGTTGAGTGTCGTCCTTCTTCAATTCCCATGACTCTAGTCTTCGTTTCTTTTTTGGTCTTTCAGGTAAGACCCTCTTAGTAGGAGGTAAGACATCACATGCAGAAGTCATTTCCCATAGATGACGACCATTGACAGGGTATATCAATGACAAATATGTCTCTTCATAAGTTGAGCTAAGAAACCAATGTGGAAGGAAGTCTTCAACATTTAGATTTAAAAATCTAATTGTAATGAGTACGTGGTAGTAGGGAATTGTTGTTATGCTCCACTTCCTATAACTACATTATTGTTGAACCCCTCAGACATATTTTTCAACAAGGTGTCACATGCAGGTTCGGCTGTGAATCTTAACCTTGACCAAAATCTAGTTAGCAAAACAAAATTGGCTTTAAAAACAGATCATAATGTACAGAAAAAATAAAGAAATTATTAATACATGCCTTGAGGGATAACTATCAAGTGTTTGAAAGCATCCACATTCAGCTCTTTGATTTCCCTTATTACTGCCTCTCATGCTTGAGGATGTGTGTAGTATGTTGCTTTCCATAACAACAACTTCAAATTTTTCCCAAAAAATTTCTTCCTAAAATTTGAATAGATATGTCTCACGTAGAGCCTTTGATCCACACCAGGCAAGAGTTCTTGCAATGTTGGGAGCAGTCCCTATGAAATGAGTGTACAAAAATGCATTACTATAAGCACAACAGTGGAAGATGAATTCAAAACATGGGAAAAAATTATTACTTACTTTTTGTTGGTCTGAAATAAATGTATAAGTGGAACACAATTCAGGCCCACGAAGGTCCCTAATCATCAAATCCAAAAACCAACTCCATGTTTCCTTATTCTCAACTTCGACTACTGCATATGCCAAAGGAAGCATTTGGTCATTTCCATCTCTTCCCACAACTGTCAACAATTCATCACCGTATTTGCCCTTTAGAAAACAATCATCTACACCAATGATAGTCTTACAAGACACAAAGATGTCTTCGTGGGCCTTGAGACAGACATAAAGTCGTTTGAATAGTAGGTTGCCCTCATTCTCCTCAACATGCACTTTAATAGTTGAACCCAGTTTAGACCTTAAAAGTTCATATGCATAATCATAAATTCATTTATATTGTTCTTTAAATTATCCATCAATGTTTGTATATGCCATTGACCTTGCCCTAAAGGTCATAGACCTAGAAACACCAATGTTCCATATCCTACCTATCTTGTTTTTCAAGTCAGTCAATTTAACATTTGGATTCTCTCTTAATGTCTTCTCCAACCTCCCACTCAACCATTTTGAAATCATTAGTCGAACATTGAATTCCCTACTATAGGTGTGCTTGTTGATAATTTTCCTCAATTGCCAAGTACTTTGGCAACCTTATAAGCACAATAGGCATACCACTTACATTTAATTTTTGCACCCAAACATTTAACACAAATTTTTCTTTTGTCATTTCTAAATATTTTCAGCTTCTTACCACTATGCAACCCATAAGTTCTGATTACCTCATTGAAGTAAGTCTCAACCTCCCAACTGTAGTCCTCCAACCATATCTGTCTCTTTCTTCCTCACTTGTATCACTATCAAATGTTTTAGACTCCCATTCGATATCAGATAACCCTCTTTAATCCACATGTTTAATCTTGGACTTTTGGCCAGAAGAACCTCTCACTCCAGCAACAACATCTTCTTTAATTCTAACTTCATATAGTTCATTCTCCACTTCATCATCGCCTCCAACAGGTACATCATAAAGATCATCTTCCACTTCATATCCTTCATTATCAGTAGAAAATTCCCCTTCAGATTTGTTGAAACTATTTATATCAAACTCATCACCACTCTCACTATTTACCTCTGCCTCATCCTCACTCCCACCTTCTAAACCAACTTCATCTTGAACATCCTGTTCCACAACGTTTAGGGTTAAACCCCAAACCCTAAAACTATCACAAGAACACAATCAAACATAAATGTGACACAGGTTGAACAAATACGCACCTTCAATCACAGCTCAAAGATCAATTTCAACTCTGAATTGAAGAAAAACCGCAAATCACCTCTATTGGGCTTCTCACTTCACTTTGTCCTCTTCCTCGACCAATACTCTTCTAATTGCAAAACACCCCCTTTCGAAAATAAAATTCTTATTTCATTATTTTCAATTTTTGCTTTACGTGTCTAAAAATGCATCAGAAACTAATTCCACGTCAGAAACTAATTTAATACCATGTGTCCAAAAAATGCATTAGAAAACAACCTTAATAAGTCAACGTTAATGATTTTAACGGCATCAATGAAAATGGACTTGATTGATGCACTTAAACTAATTTGGGGACCAAATTGACACTTTTTTTAAGGTGGGGTACCAATTTGACACATTTCACCTAAAGTGGGTACCATCCGAGTATTTAAACCTTTTGGAAAATAATGTTGTTGTTTATTCTTTCTTTCTTTGAATTTTGTAAAAGTTGTGTCCATCAATTCAATTGTAATGTTATTTCTTATTAACATTTATTCTTAATATTCTCCCAAACAACCATTTCATAATGTGGCGTTTATTTTAATTTTTCATTAAATTAAATTATTGAAATTTTAATTTGATTTTGACAAAAAAAGTCTATCCTTCGATGTTTCTTTGTCATTTCTTCTTTCCTCATGGATATCCTACATTTACTAAGAATAAAATTAACTTATAATGATTTTCATCTTATATGTAAACTAATTTTGTGAAAATTAGTTATAATTAAAGTCACTTCTCAATATAATGTTTAAGTCACCTTGATGACAACTTGTTTATTTACCTATCAAGGCTAATTTACTTAAAAGGGTTGAATTTTTAAAATTTAACGAAAGAGGATGAAGTTATTGTCATAACCAATATATTGCAAAAGAATATAGCTTATGTCGCTGCAATAGAGTATAAAACAACTTAAGTGTGATCATCCCTTTTATGCAATAAGAAACCAAAGATCCTACTTCTTTGATTGAAAGCGTTTTGCCAATTCTTGAACGTTGCCCGCAAGCCACAATAGTGTGAACATTGGGTTGTTGTTGAAGTCTTCCTCTACAAGTTAAGGGATTTTTGGCTCATCATAAACCCCTTCCTCATATATAAATAGTGATTTACCTCCAAACACACATTCACAAGCCCTTTCTCTACTTTTTTTTCTTAAAATCTTGGGTTATTTACTCTTTAAAAGAGTTTTCTTGATAGATTATGAAATCCTTGAAAAATCCAAGAAGTTCTTGTTGTATCGTAGGGAACTTGCACAACACACCACAGGTTTTGTCAGCTTTTACAATAATCTTAAGGACTTAGAGCTAACAATATGGACACAAACACCAGTTATACACTAGGAGAATCACATAGTGTTTCCAAAACACAGACAATCATTGTGAAACCTTTCTTGGATAATTTGAAAGTCAAAGACACTACTAAGAAGTGTGTTGCTACAAGGGTTGGGACATTATCTGCTAAAGCTCTAAAATAGAGTAACGTTAATTTTAAAAATTTTCATCCCAATGCAACCCTACTTTTAAAGAAAATAGAGTTAGGAACGACAGTCCTCTTGAGGCAAGTATAGCCAAAGGAGAAGAAATAATTATTGTGGTCTTTTTTTAGCAAATGGGTGGTATACTCTAGTTCTATCAGGCACATGAGAAAACAAAAGTGTTTTTTCCTCCTATACTAGTGTGGGGAATGGAAAAAAACATGTGTATCTCAGTGATTCCAAGACAAATCATGTTCTAACCTTGAGTGATGTGCTACATGTACCATCAATCAGAGTTAATCTAGTCTCTGTAACCTTGTTGGGAAAAGTTAGGGTTAAAGTGTCATTTGAATCTGACCAGATTGTTATGACAAAGAATAACATGCTTGTGGGGAACGGATATTGTGATCAAGGTCTCTTTATATTGAATTTTTATGAAATTGTCAATGAATCAAGTTCTTTTGTTTACATTGTTGACTTGTATAATATGTGGCATGCTATTAAGACACATGAACTCCTCATATGTTATGAAATTACAATGACTAGGATTAATTAATATGCAAGATAAGCAAAGTAGTAAATGTGATATATGTGTGGAATCTAAAATAACAAAGATAACTTATCATTCTATTGAACGCCAAACAAAATTGTTAGGCTTAATTCATACAGATCTAGCTAATTTAAACAAACCATGTCTAGAGGTGGTAAAAATTATTTTGCAACGATTATAGATGATTATTCTAGATACACCAAAGTATACTTAATCAAACATATAGATGATTACTTGATGTATTTTTGACTTATAAAGCGAAAGTAGAAAATCAATTGAATAAGAAAATTGAGAGGATTAGATAAGATAAAGGTTGTTAGTATGTATTGTTTAATGAATATTGTGTTAGAGAATGTATTATCCATGAAGTAACTCCATCATATTTACCTGAGTCTAATGGAGTTGTTGAGAGAAAGAATAGAACTTTTAAGAAATGATGAATTTCATGCTAATTAGTTTTAGTGCATCGGATAATCTTTGGGGAGAACCCCTTCTTATTGCATTTTTTTTTCCAAAATAAGATACCTCATAAGAAAATTGATAAAACACTTGATAAGTGCAAGAATAAGTAAATTTTTCCATTTAAAATTGACACTTATCATGTATCAAGTGGTTCTATTTATGTATAAAATAACCTTCCTTAGCTTAAGATGCATAATGAGGTATTGAGAAATAGAATTTTATGAATTGTAATGATATTTTGTTGTTTTGCAGTAAATATAAGAGAAAATATCAAGTATGCAGCTGAGCCACAATTCAAGAAGAGTTAGCAAGATCTAGTCAAGGTGAAGGTAAACTCCTTTTCACTTGGGTCATCATGGAGCATTGTTAGACCTTGTATTAAGGGTCATGTAGTGTAGGTTCTCCTTTAAAGGCCTTGTATTAAGGGCCATGTAGTATAGGATTTTAAAAACAATCTTGCTTAAGTAGGGAGCATCATTTGCGCCTAACTTAAGCAAGCTTAGGAAGGGTATCCCACACATGCCACATGGGAAGCTCTTGATGGATAGTTCTCTTACAAAGGTAGTGGCCATGTGTCATTGTCTTATAGGAGAGGCTTTTCATAAAGTAGCTTTCCACATAGCAACATATGAGTGGTTTATTTTGTGAAAATGAGGATTGCCACATGTCAAGCTCTCATTCACCCCTTAATGGAGAGTTCTCTTACAAAAGTAGTGACCATGTGTCATTGTCCTATAGGAGAGGCTTTTCATAAAGTAGCTTTCCATATGGCAACATATGAGTGGTTCATTTTGTGAGAGTGAGGATTGCCACATGTCAAGCATTTTAGGGTTTGGACCATTTTGGAGACACCTTACTCTATAAATTGAGGTGTCCCCCCATGTATTTCTCACTTTGAGAATGAAAATATTATGTTGCCAAAATTATTTTTTAGTCATACTTCTTCTCTTAGTCACTTATTAAAGCATCCCAAAAGGTCCCTCTAGCACCCATTTCTCTAGAGTTGACCTAACCTCTCTTAGAGCTCCATAAACAACCTTCATTCCACCATTAAATCACCAAATGATAGCCATTTTCTCTTAACATCAAGCTTCCATGAATCCACCATCCACCATAGTCACCATTTCAAGCTTTGGCCTAAGCTAGCTTGAGGAGGAGGCTATCAACTACGCACCAATGCACTTGCTGAGAAATGGTTGTTGTGAAACAATCATCGAGTTTTTGGCATTGTTGTCGAATATTTAGTTGAAGTGTTTAGTTGATCTACCATTCTTTTTGTGAATATATACATAGCTTGTAAAGTTCAAACATATATGGTTTGAGTTTTGCATTTTGTAAAGTGGTAATTTTCATTTTGTGGTTTGCTTTCACAAAGATCTCAAACAAGAGGTAAATTTAAGACAAACATAATCCTTTTTCTTGTTTGGAAATTTGTTATTGTGCCACTACAATGAGATCTCACAAAGGAGAATAGAGAATCATAAATCCTTTAAAATTATGCAGAACAATTTTGCTGAAATTCTGCAGAATGAAGGGAAAACTTTTTCTGCATAAAATTTGACCTTTGGTGCTTGTTTGATGCATAACTCTCACCATAGTTATCCACTTCCTTTCTAGAAATGAATTCTTATGAAATGAAATCTTGTGTCTATATCCTTGCTTTAATCATAAAATACCGTATTATTTACTAGTGCTTATGCAAACTTGTAGCCTTTTACAACAAGTTATGCTTTGTATTTTTTTTTTCACCATTCTACTAGCTTTCTTTTTACCCTTGTACACCCATTTTACTCTAATTGTTTCATGACTTTTGGGAGGAGTTATTAGTTTCAAAGTATCATTATTCTTCATTGAATTGATCTCCTCTTCCATGGCAAGTTTCCACGACACCCTCAAAATGTAGTGGCTCGTGAAGAAATAAATAAGTCATTGTTAAAAGACAGTCTATAATCACTGGAATTCCTATATCTTAATGCTTAGTATATAGGAATTCTAGTGTTTATAGTTAAGCCAATATATATCATAATATACCATTTTCTTATTCTTAGTATTTCTTATTATTCTTTTATTTTATTACTTTGATCATGTATGTTTTTGATTTTTTATTTCAATTCCATAATTTCTTTCATTTGTAGTCAAAAATAAATAAATTATGGAATTGAAATAACCTAGATACAACTTCCTTTAAGATTACACAGTATGATTGAATCAATTAAAACCTTATGGAATAAATACTCAACTACTTGTGAATCTTCGGGCACTATTTGTAAGTATTGAAATGATTGAAATGCCAAGAAGGGGGGTTGATGGCTAAATAAAAAATAAGGTGACTTTTAAAAGCCTAAAACAATTTTCACTTGAATCAAATCAACCAGGAAATGACAATGCAAAATTTGCTAAACTGCACACTTTCAACCGATCAAAAACAGAGACAATCGATTGATTTCATGAAACAGATATAGTACTATGTTATTCAACAGATTAAATCACAAAAATAGTCGACTGAAAAATTGAGAAAATTGCAAAAATATGAATTTGTGTACCAGAAACAACATGAAAGATCAAACAAGATTGATTCAAATGAGTTATACAAACATGAGCAAAGCTTCAGATCATGCTAGAACTCACAAGAATATAAAAAAGATGGTTCAATTCAAATTTCTGTAAACTTTAAAGTGTTAAACAAATGAAAAGAGTTAGAGACAACAACAATGCACAAGATATTTATACTAGTTCACTCAATTTAAGCTACATCCAGTTACTCATGGCAACCTGAGCTTGACTTTGCACTATTTCAAAATATTTACAAAGTTTACAAGATTACAATTTCAAAATATGCAAAAACTACAACCAATGATTCTTGAATCATACAATAATCAACACAAGCACAACAAGACTACCCTTGCAAACTTGGAAAACCACCAGGCACAACCCAAAAGCTTGAGAAAGATCAAACCTAAGTGGTGGCACAACCTAGCCTGCCAAACCTCTTCCTCCAAGCTTCAAAAACCAAGCCAAAAGCTCCAAGAATGATCCAAGATCAATCTTCAACAGTTGCATATTTGTATGATCACGAAAGAGAGAGTATTCCACTGATTCCAGAAAGTTTTCGTGCTAAAAATGGTTGTTCTTCCTCTCCCTCGAGAAAAATAAACTTTATAGTCAAATTGTTACAAAATTCAATAGGTTAATTTTCAAATCAATCGGTTGATTTCATTTAACTTAAGTGAAATCAATCGATTCCAAAATAAATCAACTAATTGAATATGTAACAATTAAAACTACTATAACAAACATTTTAATCTAGTAAAAAGCCATCCAATAGATTAAAAGGCACCATTCAACCTGTTGAAAAACATTTCACAAATTAAAAGACACAACCAAGACCTTATACATCTATACAATGCTAAAAAGTTTACAATATGAACTCCAATCTTCAAGCTTATTTTCTTCATGAATAAACCAGATAGAGAGCACACACACAAGACTTGATCAACACGTGAAACATCAAATCTTCACATCTTCATCAATATAAGCATCGTTCCAAGGCAATGACTTCATGTATCTTCATCAAATCTTCAAGCACCAAATCATCAAGGCTATTTATGCTAACACTATCTCATTCAATGTTTGTTTAATTACTCTTTTACCAGCAAATGCAATATAAGCATTTGGTTCGACAATAATGATATCCTCTAACATGCCAAAACTATTGTCACCCCACTACTAGTAAGAGATGCAGATATCGATACATAGAATAATTTTTGAATTATTTGACAATAATATAAAGCCAAAGAAGTTTTAGCCATTTGCATCAAGCTCAAACTTCCTTCTTGCTTATTCGCTCCTCTAGATGAACATACGAGAATAAGAGGTAAAAGTTTATTAGTAGCATATTCTAACTGATGATTTTCTCATCTACTACAAATCTCATGCTACCTCCCATAAACTTAAAATCCATGGTACCAATTGCTACAAAAATACCATTTACTTTACTTGTCCCTGTTGTATTAATTCATCCTTACCAACAGTCCCAGTTTGAACAACTCAATTAATCATGTTTTTCTTTCATAAGAATCAATACGATATTTATAAGGTTTTTCTTCTAAATGAAATTCAATGGCATCTAGAGAAACCTGTTGTTGATTAAGTGTATCTGAAAAGTTTTTTATGATGTCCATAATAGCATGACAATGGTTAAACGTGACATGTGTGTAATATCCTGAAACTGTTAATTTGCTGCCCCGATAGTCGACTAGCCAACGGATGTAGTTGACTAGGCTCGTGCTGACAACAGTTGATTTATAAAATCAAGATCACTACACCTTTTGTTTTCAGAATTGTTCAACCCAAAGAAAAAAGAAAAGTGTGGAATATCTTCTTGGAGCAAATTCTGCAACAAAGGCTTAAGTGTTCATCAAGAATGATCATCAAGATCAAATGAAGAGGGTGTAATATTGACACCAAAGCTGTGTACTAAATCAGGTGTTATTGTTCCATTACTGTCACTGTTTTTGTATTAGTTTCTTGTAGTTTCTTGAATCTGAAATTTTGTGTGTTATCACTATGATTGTGGTAATTGTGTGTAATTGCTTGGAGCATTACAGTTTGCACATTTCTTGAAAGGGTGTTTTCAAGAAAGTGTGGTTTTAGAGTTTAGGAATTGCATAGGTGTTTCTTGTATTCCTTCTCTTGTTGATATAGTAAAATTTCTAGTAAGGAAAGCTAGAGACTGGATGTAGATTCGTTTGAATCGAACCAGTATAAATCTTGTTGTCTCTTGTGCTCTCTTTCATTCTCTTTTAATTTTATCTAGGTATAAAGGTTGAACAATATGCATTCTTAAACTCTTTTTATCAATTGGTTAAAGATTTTATAAAAACTGTTTTTCAAGTGTAAGAACAAATTAAAAGTTTGAAAAACCAATTCACCCCCCCCCCTCTTGGTTGTGAAATATTGGTGCATCAAATCTAACAAAACCATGTCTTCATCCATAGGATTCCAAGTACCCGCATTAATCGAAAATTCAATTCTATCTAAACTCTCAATTTTCAAATGATATCCACATTATTAAAAAATATTCATATTTCCAATTTTTTTATAATTTAATTCATAACAATTTTCGCATTCAATGCACAAATGCATCAATTTTTTGCTTTCATGGAGATTCTTAGAATCACTATCATTTGTACTAGTTATTAAACTAAAACTATAATTCTCACTTTCACTACATTTTTTGTACTTAGAATAAAAGTAACTATAAAAAAGAATTATCATTGTATTTGTCTATATCACCAAAAATCCAACTGTCAACACAAATTTGAGAATGAAAATCATTATCAATGCACCAAAAATTATTTGACGCAATAACAACTTATACGAATGAGAAAATAAATAAATTGAAAGAACACTAAGTCTATTAAAAGAAACACGATTCTTAAAACAATACAACTAGGAAGGTCAAACGTGTAGTCATTTTGACTAATAAACATAATTTTTTTAATAAATACAAGATTTATAATGATGTTGGAGATATTGAAAATAATAATAATTAACTTTAAGACACCATTCCCAACAATCGGATTTTCGAAGAGACATATAATCAAAGATTTATCTATCCTCAAACACGGAAAATAATTATTGGATTTTTTTTAAGAAAAGGGTGTATTTGTTGTTTTTTTGGGATAAAATTGAAAAATCATTATCCTTTTATTTTCATAGTTTAAAATTAATAAAAAGATTTATTTTTTTATGTTAAATATTTGGATTCAAAAAAGGAAAAATTTGAAATTTTAGGTTATATAGGGAAAAAGACAAAATAAAAAGGTCCGAAAAAAAAAGAGGAGGAAAAAAAAGGAAAATGAGAAAAGAAAACATATAGAAATAGCAGAAGCCTAGGATAGCATTATATTTGCTCACTATCTACTTGAAGGCATATAATTCTTCAATATTATAAGTGACTTCATCAAATCTTTCATAAATGTCACGTATATCTCATGTCTTCCTTAGCATTTCACTTGTACTTTCTTCTTCGGCATGAGATGTAGATGATGGGGTAGGTGAATGATAAGGAGTGGTATTTGATACAACTCTTTTTTTCAACTAGAGCCTTGAAATTATTGAAGCAACAAAATTTTTTTACTTTTGTCTAAGAAAGTACACCCATGCTTTCCTACATAAATCATCAATGAAGAGTAAGAAATATTTATTCTTACTTAATGAAGGTAGATCACTTAGACCACATACATCGGCATGTACAAGTTGAAGAGGCTTAGTTGCTTTTGAGGCAACTACTTTCGCAAAACTTTTTCTCGCATGCTTTCCAAGAAGACATGCTTCACACAATTAATTAGGATTATTGATTATAGACATCCCATTCACCATCTATTTTTCTCCCAAAAGTTTAAGGGCTCTAAAGTTTAAGTGTCCAAATCTCATGTGCCAACACCATACTTTACCTTGCACACTCACCTTCAAACATTTAGCTTCAATAATTTTTAGATTCAAGATAAACATTTTATTTCTTGACATAAGGACCTCAGCAAACAAATTTTAATTTTGATCTTTAAGCCACAAATATTCATCTTTCATGAGAATCTCATATCCTTTTTCAAAAATTTGGCCTAAACTCAAAATATTGCTTTTCCATTTAGGCACATAATAAACATCATCAATCAACTTATGACTTCCATCTTTGAAAGATATTAGAATTGTACATTTTCCTTCAATTCAAACTTTCGATGAGTCTTCGAAAGACACATTTCCATTCACATTCTCATTAAGCTCCACAAATTTTCTGTGTATCCACACATGTGATTGTTAGCACCATTGTCATAGTACCACGAACAAGTGTCCTTATCTTCACCTGTTAGTGTTAGTAAAATTGTTAGGTCTTCTTCTTCATTAACAAGATTTTCTTTTTCTTCCATGTCATTGAGATGAAATTTCCAAGAGAAATTGTAAAGCTTATGACAATTGTATCATTCAACTTTAGATTTATCATATTATTTTGAAAAGAACCATGACCTCTTCTTCTTTCTCTTCCACAGGCTCTTGATGATGAAGAACTTCTTTCTTCCTTGTTTGAATCATTGTTATCATTTTCTCTTTCTCCTTGTGCATGAGCATGTCCTCTTCCTCCTTGTTCACGACCATGTCCTCTTCCTCCTTGTTAACGACCATGTCCTCTTCCTCATCTACATCCTCATTGACTCCTAAATCCTCCATTATTCTTCAGAGAAGCTTGAGATTTTAGGACTTGCTATAATGGCTCTTATTGTCACCTCTTCGTTCTTTCTTCATGAGCTTGTAAAGAACCTTCCAATTTTCAAGACTCATAGAGTCAATATCTTTGGACTCTTCAATCAAACATATCACATAATTGAACTTTAGGGTCAAGGGATGAAGGATCTTCTCTATCACACAAACATCTTATATTTTATCTGCATATTTCTTCAATTGATTAGCATTCACTTGTACTTTTGAGCAATAATTTGAAATTGATTCGGATTTCTTCATATCCAAAGCTTCAAAGTCACTCCTTAATGATTGAAGCCTTATCTTCTTCACTTTGTCAACACCTTAGAGGGATTTTTCCAAAATCTTCCAAGCTTCCTCCAAAGTAGTAGCGTAGGCAATCTTCTCAAACATGTGGTCATCCAAACATCGATGGATGAGAGTAAGGGTTTGTTGATCCTTATTCATTATTTTCAACAAAGTCATCTAAAGATAATTTATCTTCATCTTGTGGCTCCAAAGAGCCTCTTTATACAATCTCCCAAACACCTTAAAATCCTACTAATGCTTTCGTACGAAGACAACATTTTTCATAATTTTCTTTTGTAAGGGTGAGGAAATTGGAAGGTAATATATCCATTGCTTGCCATCTCTTAAGTTTATTTTTTTTTCCTTTCAACTCTCTAGATCAAACCTAGTTCTGATACCACTTTGTTAAAGGAAAAGGTGATAAGTAGAAAAGAGAACTCAAATTTTCGTACTTGAAAAGCCAAATACAAGATGTATTTATAGGTGTTAATGGAGAGATCTATACTCTCTTATAGAAGCTTCTCAAATTAAAGCTCTACTATAGAATTTTCTACACCCTTTACTATAAAAAACTTTCATGGAGAAACAAAATAGGAATTCTAGATATTTATTTATTTTAAATTATAATGACACCATATCAATACTATAGTCATTTTCATACTCGTTCTTATTTTAAATTACTAAATATATTCATTGTTCTATTTGGTACTTAGTTTTATAACCCTTTTTTTCTTTTCATTAGCTATATAATTTCTTTTATTCTCTCTCAAAAAAAAATTCAACTTATTTAAAATTCACAAAGTTCATTTAGATCTTCAAAGTAATGTCCTCTTATCACAAGATTGATTACACATTTTTTTTCTTTTTTGTAATTTTGTTCAAATGGTGTATTGCATTACAAGAAACACAACTCTCAATTTCATTGAATCAAATTTTTTAAGACACGTTTGATTACTCATTTTTTGTATTTTTATTTATTGCTTATTATTTCACATTATAATATTTGAATCTCAATTTTCAATTATTTTATCACGTAAATCCTTACTTTTATAGGTAACCTAAAATCTTATCTTTATTGTTCTATTTGATCCTTAGTTTTTGTATCATTTGTTGAACCTATGTTTTGCTAAAAAATACTTGATGATTCAAATTGTTTGATATCCACCAATTTTACTTAAATTTCTAAGATATTTTTTCTCTCATTACAATATTGATTATACATTTTTTCTTTGTATGGTTTTGTTCATATGATCTATTGCATTCATGAAATGAAATCTTCAATTTCATAGAATCAATTTGTTTTCAAAACACACATTTGATGATTTACTTTTTTTTTCTTTTACTACGGTGATGATGTATTTTTGTAATTAAAATTTCTTTTATGATATTTAACATCGAAGAAAATAAATTGTATATATTTTAAAACTAAATTCTTAATAAAATTATATTTAGCTTTTTTTTTAATTTTGTAAAAACTATTTAATCAATATTTGGAATAATAAAGAGGGTGTGAGAGTATATTTGTATCTATTACTCCAAAAAAATTATGATGAGACAAAAAAAAATTTTTGAGACAAAAATTATATAACTATTGAATAAAGAGACAAAAATAAAGATGAATTTTTATTTAAAAATGAAATATTAAAACTCACACATCATCCTATGTCCTGTTCTACGTGCACATAATTGTTTTAATTATTCGTTAATGTATTACACAAGTATGAATATTTTTATTTAATATTTCATGAAAGATAATGAATCTTTGTTCTGTTACTTTAATTATTCATTAATGTGTATATTTTTTTTCCAACATTAAATATTTTTATTTATTATTTCATTAATGTTATATAGGGATGAATAAACTTGTTTGAGTTTTGACAAGGAATCCCTTCATCAAGATTCCTACATTGACTCACTACATGTATGAGTAAGATTTGAATTTTTTTCAATTGAGTATAAG
>Ga0099822_1005992_pt1 | contig 15867 bp, 8 predicted proteins | sample CowpeawhiteBW_FD_76839 | JGI IMG/M metagenome (GOLD analysis project Ga0099822, IMG submission 76839) | Root nodule microbial communities of legume samples collected from California USA - Cow pea white BW | ecosystem: Host-associated > Plants > Roots > Nodule | place: USA: California | collected...
ATATATATATATATATATATATATATATTTTATATATATATATATATAAAATATGATAGGTTGTCTTTAACCTCGGGAGGAATGTCTTGTTTTAGTTTCCCTGAGTCTTCACCGATTACAATGAATCATCATGATCGTTTAACATTTGTTACTTTAATGAGTGTCCTCACTCATTCAAAGGTGATGTCTATATTCAACTATGTTATTCGGGTGGTAACAACAATGGCATGCCAAGCCGAGAGTATATATTGAAGACTTAAAGGTATATATTAAGTTGATCTTCGTTGTGTATATATTGAAGCTTTAAAGGTAAAAACGCCATGCAACTTAAGACACATATTGTTAATTTTGACGCATTTAATAGTGCTTAGAAAGTGAAAGTGATTCTTTCAAACACTTTCTCAAAAGATATTTTAAGGATGGACCCAACCGTTGGAAACGTACATAAAATCTCTATTAGAAAAGGAAAAGGTTTTAACTGTAAAGGAAGTAACCGTTAATTTAAACATATGACATTTGGTTAGGTATTAGAACATTATCAAGCAAAGATAAACAATTAATCTTTTGCAACTTCACTCTGGTAAAGGATCTTGCATTCCAAACTAATGTAACTTCCTTCCTTCATCTCCCTCAATATAGGAAATTTATTAGAATATTCATGAAGCTGAAAGTTGACTAGATATTTTCTTATCTGCATCTTGTCTTTATGTGCAAGTTGAAATTTAAAAGAAAATGTATATAAGGGTCTAAGTCATCACCATTTTTGCTTTTATACAAGGCAAATGAGAAACCATTCTTTTAAAAACAACAATTACTTCCCCATTATATGCATTTACTAAAACACAACAAAGTTGAACTACATCCCCTACAACAACAACGAGAAGACTTTTAGTATTCTCAGCAAAAAATGTTGACACACAATCCTACTAATAGGAAATGTAGAATGCGGATAACACTAGAGGATTCAACGACTAAAATTCATGCTTATGTTATCGCTAAAAATGAGGATACCACGTTTTATGGTTATCTTGGAACTGAAAAGTTAAGAAAGAAGCACAATAAATTACTTGGAATACGGTCATTTATCTCAGAATAATTGATGGCACACATCACGATGTCAACATATTTGTCAACATTTTTTTCTTGAAATACTAAATGTCTCCCCTTATTGATGTCATTAGAGATGTAGTTCAACTTTGTTATATTTCGGTTAATGCACATAACGGGGAAGTAATTATTGTTTTCAAAAAAAGGTGTCCATCATTTGCCTTGTATAAAAAAAAAAAGGCTAAGATGGTAATGATTTGGACCCTTATCCAATTTCTTCTGAATTTCAACACAATCATAAAGACAAGATGCCCATAGATAAGCTGAGAAAATAGCTGGTCAATTTCTAACTTCATGAAGATTCTGAAAATTTTCATATGTTCAAAGAAATAAAGGAAGAAACTTACATTTGTGTGGGATGGAATTGATATTCAACCAAATGTCAGACGTTCAAACCTAAAAAATGAACTTCAGTAGTCACTTCCTTTGGAAAGAAAGATTTTATGTATTTTCCCGACTATTGGATTCATCTCTGGAATAGCTTTTGAAAAGATGTTCAAAAGAGTCATTTCCACCTTTTAAACATTGATAAATGAGTTACGATTATGAATATGCAACTTAAGTTGCATGTTGGACTGTAGCGTAGTGTTTTTATCCTTACTACAAAACTTTGATATATATAATATGATAGGTTGTCTTGAACCTCGGGAGGAATGCCTTGTTTTAGTTTCACTGAGTCTTCACCGATTACAATGAATCATCATGATCATTTAACACTTGTTATTTTAATGAGTGTTCTCACTCATTCAAAGGTGATGTCTATATTCAACTATGTTATTCGGGTGGTAGCAGCAATGACATGCCAAGCTGGGAGTTTATACTCTCCTATTACTAGAAAATATAAAATGTGGCTAACATTAAAACATTCAACTATTGGAATTCATGCTTATGTAATTGTTAAGGATGGGGACACTTTTTTTATTGTTATCCTAATGCTGAAAAGTTGAAAAGAAAGTCAAATAGATTACTTAAGATTATCTTAATGTGATGGTATCAAACCATTGTTAGATCCTATCGTATATTTTTTAACCTACTATCGAACCAACCATTAATGTTTAGTCTCATACTCGAGATCTATATATCTAACATTAAAGGGTGTGTTGGATGTGTCACATCAACTATAGATAAGACAAACTTATAATACATATGTGAGTGCAAACCTAACCTTACAAACCAATTTTAAAGTTGACTTCTTAACACACCCTATGTAGACATAAGAGAGATTAACCATAAACAATTTTTCTCTATATTTAACATTGCATCTAGAACTTAAGGTTTTTAGGATTTTTTTGTCACCCTTGCCACCACAATCGTTGACGTTGTCGTTGCCATTGCCGTCAACAATCACTACCATTGTCGCTGGAGTGTTAGTTCTAATCGGTGACCACACGATGTTTATCATCTTAACCAAGTGAACCCCACACCGTAAGAATCACTATCGTTGGAGCAACCACACTCCCTAACACATTGTTCAAAGTTAAGCCTCCTCTAGCATCACCATTGCGCATGGTGGATCAATGCCACTCTTCTTTAGCAACTATCACCTACGCCAGCATCGTCTCTTCATTCTCTTTCTGGATTTGGCCTTGGTAATCAGACTGGAACTCTTTGGTGTTTTAGGATTTTTTTTTCAAAGTCCTTTTTTGTGACGTCTTTCGCTGCCTCTTCAAATTCGAATGTCTCTTTTGCCTCTAGTGTGTCTAACCTAGTAGCAGTTGCCTAGGAGGGTATGTCAAAAACAAAACTTTAAGCTTGAGATATCATGTTAAATATAGAGAAAAATTGAACAGATGAATATATTTATAATAAATAGTGATACAAGTATATATGGCAATCAAATATAAATTTAGTAAATAGAAGATATTGTTACAAACAATATCACAATATATGCACCAATATAAAAAAATGTCTATGTTTATCTACGCCTAAAATTCATAGGTAATGAATAATTTTCATAGGTAATCTAATATTGTTTAGGAATTGCCTACGAAGAAAAATTCGTAGATAAACTGCTCATATATAACTTTACCTACAAAATATGTATTCTTAAATAATTTACTTACAAACTTTATCTACGAAAACTATTTGTGGAAAAAGCATTTAATTATCTATCAAAATTTTCGTATGTAACTTACCTATAAAATATTTCTTAAGTGACTTAAATATATAAAAAAATTGTAAAAAGATTAGTTAGAACCTAATTATTTCCTATAACCTAATTATAAAGTTATAAAACATGTAGCTTGCCTAATCATTATAGGTTAGATTTAAATAACTCTTTTACCACAGTCATTATAGGACAGATTTAAATAACTCTTTTGCCTAGTCTAGGCAAATGCTTAACAAAACATATGTAATGTATACCTAGTCAATCCAGCTAGTTTAGTACGAAAGTCATTGAACCCTTCCCCAAGCCTGATTCTGCTTCACCTGAAAACAAATTATAGCTGAGTATATTTTTACGGAGGAATCAGAACAAACATTTATTATTAAATTCAAATTGAAAAATAGAACCTTGTAAGTACTCAAAGAACTGTTTTTTCCCATGTTCATGCTCGGGTAAGTAGAACCCATGTGTATGTCCATTTTAGTACTCTTTTACACTCGATTATCTGAAAACATGAAACAATTATTAGGAAGGAAGCCATCTATTTCACTCCCAAAATGAATTTTATGAAACAGTGGGGCAGCTGACAATGAATTTCCCTACAGTTATAATAATAGCAAAGAAAAATGTAAAAAGATTACTAGCACTAAAAGTTCTCACAAATCACAAGTTTCATGGATTGTTGAAATGTTCAATGACTAGCTAAAGCATTTGAAACTATCTGCCACGGGCAGATGAACTGGTCTAATCTTACAATCAAAACCCTGTTAAAGCTTCAAATAATACTACAAATCAATCTGAACAAAACACTAAAAAAACAATAAATTACTTGTAGCCTGGCCTAAGTAATAAACTTAAGTTGTGACTCAGGCTGACACTGTATATCACTAAGCTTCTCAGTCAGCAAGCCAAAAATAAAGAGAGGACTAGTGAGCAAATATATAATTTTTATGATTATGAATAAAAGATTTTGCAATAATAGAAAAATATTACATAGATTTTGGCTTATGACATGGAAAAGTGAGCTACAACTGTACCGAGTTAGAAAGTGCATATTCGTGAAAACATATATATTACAAGTGCAAACAATGTTTTTTCAGTAGCCAAAAATTACATTCTAACGTACCTAATGTGAAGGTTCCATGCTACTGAAGTGCAAAAAATTACATGCAAGCTAAGAATATTTTTACAAACAATATGCCTGAAGATGACATATATATATATATATATATATATATATATATATATATATATATATGTATATATATGTATATATAACTTACATGAACAGTTTGCATCTGCTGTAGATCTGCAAGAGCTTTTTGCCTTGACTGTATACAAGAAAAAGCAAATTGCACTGCTATATTAATACTTATAATCACGTAAGAAAAAGCATATACCCAGATAAAGTAACAATACTACAGAATACAGCTTAAAGTAGAGAATGGAAAACAAATCAATGTCCATAGCATATAAAGTATAAAAAATTATCCAGCTAGCCGTCTTCTTCATACAAACTAAAAGCCTCTTAAAACACTCCTCGTTAAGTTAGAGGCACAACACTCTCAAGGACAGAAGATGTTTCTTTGGTATTACATCTCTAACATCCCCAATCACCCAAGACAACTCCAGTTAGATCTGAAGCATAGATAATGCATAAACCCGCCCATCTAATGCTGAAATTCAAATTTTTTTTAGTTGTAAGAGAACACTGAGGATGGAACTTTAGATCATTTGGCCACAGACACTAATAAACTGATATTCCAAAAAGCTTAAGTAGTTAGGTAGGCAACATCAATAGGTTTCTTTTTAATCTAAATATCCACCAACCAATCGAGCATGGACATAATATGAAGATTATGAGAAAGAAAGCATAACATACTGCAATAACATCGGACTAATAATGCTGAAGTCAAATCCCTAAACGTGGGTCAAAAGCTACAACTTCAAGTTCAAGTTTTCCAGTCTCAATCTTAGCCTGATCAAGTTCATGCTAACACTGATACACAAAATAATTGATTTTTTATAGGTTCTTTTACAAAATATATATATATATATATATATATATATATATATATATATATGACGGTGCCGATTGAGTTTTATCAATTAAAAAACCAAAACCCATTGATATTGAAAGATTAAAGGATGAAGAACTTTAGCAACGCTATTGTAATCCAATAAGACACATAACACTTAATGGCAAAAAAAAAAAAAAACCTGACTGAAATCACAACTCTAACAATCACACACTTGTCTCGTAAAACAAGTTAATCACGTTACTAATTTAATAATTGATAAAACATTGAATGAAAAAAATAAATAAGTACGTTAAATATTTGAAAAACATTATTATCAGTGTGATAACTTACAAATACCACAATCCAATTAACTGGCATATGTCTGGAGAAAGTGAATATCACAGATTTTTACCTCGCAAGCCATTGTCATAAGAAAATGAAACACACAAAGACTGACAGCAAGATAACATCATAGATTTCATTGTATAACTCATTTAAATGATGGATTTCATTAAGGAGAATGATAAATTCGTAATCTGAGAGAAGAGGGAAATTACAGGAAATTAAACATATCTTAAATTCACATTCAAAAATGGATTCCCCTAACCAATGAAACAAATTCACATTCAAACAAGGATATCATATCTATGCTCAGACCATATAATTAAAAATGTTTTTTTTAAAGTATATGTTTGAAAAATATTATTTTAACTTTATCCACACTTTGCTAAATATAGATCATTTCAGTCTAATTAGTTATTCAATCTCTTTATGTTTATATATACCACCTAATTCACTTGATTCAGAAGAAAACATGTGCAAAAACATGAGGAATTCACTGATTTATGGAGACCATTAACTAAGATCGAATCAGATTAAACAAGCCCTCCTAACGCAACGTCCATTACGAAAAGTAGCAGCTCGTACCAAACTTCAATGAATTCAAATCCAAACAAGAATCAAAATGATCATTAAAACAAATACCGAAATCATTCAATGTTCTCAAGCAATTATTTAAAATAACAATTAAACAAATTGCACCTCTTCATTCAATAATTTTTCAAACTTCCGGTTCGAACTTTAGTTTTATCCTCAACACCCGTTGAAGCCAAACAAAATCATCTCTCCCAAAATAAATTATAAACTTCCATCAACGACCAAAATGTATTCAAAATTGAAACCACCAGCCAAATGGGTGAGAAACGAGAGCATGATATTTTCTCTCTTGAAGACATGAATTCATTAATGGGGAAAATGAATGAACCAAAATAGAGAACAAGGGAAAAGGCTCGAAGAAAATCAAACTTACAGAACAAGCTCAGATCGCCGACACCGGTGACAGTGAGGGTTTGACACTGAGAAACGAACAAATGCAGTGAGAAAACAAGTAGAAGAACAGAATTTCAGAAGGGGGCCGTGAAGATGAGGGCAAGGACGGCGACGAGCGTCGTTGACGAGGACGGCGACGAACGTCGTTGACGAGGACAGTGACACGACAAAGAGGGTGTTGATTGCAAAGACTACTTTTTGTGTGTGTATAGTGAGTCTTCTGCCTTTCAGGTGCGAAAGTAAACCTAATAAAAAACGATAAAGGTTGGGCAGGTTGTTTCACTTGATAAAACATAGACGAGGTCCTTTTAATTACACATGAGAGTAGGGATGTAAATGGAGCGGGTAGGGTACGGGTAATAGCTCATCCGTATTTTATCTGGATAAATATATGTTTCGTATCCGTATTTATATCTGTTGGATATCCATTGTGCGAATATCCGTCTATCTTTTTTATATCCACGGATACTCGTGGGTATTTACAAAATTATTTAAAAAATAAATATTTAGTCATAAATTCAAATAAAATAAAATACATCACTGTCATAAATTTTAAATTTTAAATAAAGTTCAAATAAACTCAAATTGATATAAGTCCAAATAATTGTAAAAGTATATATAAAATGACGTCCAACACAATGGAAATTCTTTAATTAGTGCTTTGATTAACAAACTCACTTTCTCCTATTGGTTCCTCAAAAATAAACAAAATAAGCAAATAATAAACCTCAATTGCCATGCGTCAAGTATTCTTATTTTGATTCCATCATTTGACAACAAACATACCATAAACGTCATTATCTACATAAGATTTAATGTATATGCCCAATTTGAAAGAAAGGAACGAGAAGAATGTCAAGGGATGTAAGTTTAGCGGGTATGGATATCCACGGGTACGGATACTATGATACCCGTATCTGCCCCCGTTAACATGCGAGTATCAAAAATACTCGTACCCACGAGTAGCGGGTATCCATTTTTAATATACGTTTTTTACCCGTTGCGGGTTTTATCCGCGGATACCCACGAGTACGGATTTTTTTGACATCCCTATATAGGAGTCGTCAAAATAGTTATTAAACTCGCATGTCGTCCGAGTTTGTATTTTTACATAGGTCTTTTGAGTTAATTTGGTTGTAAACTTTGTATTGTTTAAATTCAGTAGAATCGGTGGTAAACTCACTCGACTAGCTCAAACTTGCAAGCTTGCATTGGGTTGATGAGTTCGAATGAAAAGATTTGTAAATTCAAAAACGGTAGCCATCTTAATTGTTTGGTGTGTAAAGAGTAAAAAAAGCTCAGTATAAGGTTGGTAGTTGCTCGAAACTCGTAGCTCATTGCTCGTTTGTGTTCTGATCAGTGCTTCATCACGTGTGCAAAACTGAAGAAATTCGTCGTCGTTCTGCATAGAGGATTCTATCATAGAGCATCTACGGGTTGGATCATGTTAGGGATTTTTTTTCCCTCTCTTATTATGTTGGGTCATATTAGTAGTTTAGGATTCTTTTTTTTTTCATCTCTTATTACTAAGATTTTTTTTCTTGTAAAACATTACATAAAGTAGTAATTAAAGTGTAATAATTATTATAAAAATATCTAAAAGTAATATATAATAATATCATAAATTAATAATAATAATACACACAAAAAATATAAAAAATTATTTATAACACTATACATTATTAAATTATTACATTATTTATAAATATTTTGATTTTTTTTTAATGAAGTAAAGTCTTACAAGTTTATAATTCGAATTTACGATTCTAATTTGGAGAACTCTCACGATTTTTTTGTTTTGAGAAACACTTGTATTAATCTTTATTAATTCTTATGAACCTATTTTATGATGAATCATTAATGAGTTATTTTTATCATTTATATTAGTTTTAATGATATGCTATTTATGAATCTTACAAGTCAACTTACGATCTCAAATTACGAGTTTTTATTTTCTTTCTCATCCCCTTACAATCCTTGAGTTTGATAACATTATTTAATACTCCAACAAAAAGCATTTCCAAATGAAAAATAGGTAATTTCGTCAAGAAGTTTAACTTAGCAAAATATGACCATCATAAGTTTGAGACTTCCTTCAGATTTCCAATAGTATCGAACTCTGCTTTAATGAAACTCTTATTTAGTATTATGAAAACACTAAATAACATAACTCACAAGACTGTTATGTAATCATTACTTTTAAACACAAATGGATTATAATTGAAAAAATACTCACACATTATTGAAGAGATATGCTTTTCCCCGCTCCCAATAAAATGCCTAAGAAGAATAAAAACCAGATAGTAAGATGTGAAGTAATTTAATCTAGCACAACAATTACAGTATCGTTCTGGTAGAAACCAAGCAAAACCTAGAAGATAGAGATTATGCATTCAATTAGAAGCAGAAGGTGTTAATTTTCCATTTCCTCCTTACAGTTTGCATGTCATTTAAATACTTATATTTTAATTAAAGTAGTTACTCATATAGTACACGATAATCTTGAAAAATAAACACCATAATAAGATGGAATGAAAAATAAATATTATTTTTTATAATTATATAAATAAGGAGCGGATGCATTCTAATACAAAGTATCTAAATAATATATGCATTATTAGAAACAATTTCATTTTTTCCTGTGTCATTTTTTTTTATTGGAGGACATCAAGTCTCCATTGTCTGTTGTATTGATTCCATGTTCTCAATATAAATAAAGCATCTATGTTCTCTTAGAAATACAAAGTTTTAGCTTAATCTCTCTCTTTTCTATAGTTTAACAATAAGAAAGGACATATTATACTAGTGTCAGTGATTTTTTAAGATTTCCCCCCTTAATGTGTGAAAGACATTACACTGTGTATCCCAGTTCTCCAAAAAATAAACAACCTTGTGAAACCCTATCAGGCGATTACCTCTTGGTAGGGTATCATGTAAACTTTCAAGAAACCACTATAGGTATTTCTGTAATTTTCACTAAAAGAAGCAATGAGACAGTCATGTCGTCAACGGATGGGAAATTGTAAGTTCTTATTGAAGCCTTTTTCTAGTTATATAACAAAGGACTCTCTTTTCCCATCATTGTAGCATAATTTTTGACACATACGAAGTGAACTCCTCTATTAGCATATCAACCTACTGCTACATATATAATATAAAGTTTTTCATGTGTTTTAACCTAATTGATTAAAACTTTTGTCAAGGTTGGTTCACCATAGTATCAAATGTTATGTGGTTAATTAAGTTATTCATGCTTGAAGCCAAAAGAGATATTGTTTGAGGAGCATGTAAGATTTGACATAAAGTCATTTTTATGTCTTCAATACACAACTTAAGCTTTTGCAGTAATTGCTTCATCAAACTTCACCAGTCTTATCCAATTATTTCTGCATTTGAAAACTTATCCTCAATATTGAAGTTATAAAGTGAACTAAATTCTCTTGACCACAGATTGCAATCTTCTCAGCATACCTTCAATTTATCCACGGACAATAATCTATAGTAAAACGACTAAAATGAATGATATTGACAATTCATGCAACAAACCAGTATTTCCCAATATGATTTGTTGCCAATACAGTTATCCTTCATTGTAAGAAAAAATGACCCCATAAGTTATTATATCATATCGTAGGCAATCCCCACTCTCCAAGGAGACAATTATAGGATATAAGCCTTTTTTTTTCACCAGATTAGCCAAAGTTCTTATTTTCAATAGTGGTAGAAGCTGCAATAGAAATATTAATGAGAATATCATACTTCCATAGGGAGTTTGGACAAGATAACTTAAACGATGAATATATGATACTGCCACCGATGATGATGTTATGAGTTCTAGCACATAATCACAATTATCAAATCTCACAGACCCAATAGAAAAAGACACAATATTTTAACATACCGACATATGAAAAATGAAATGAAAAAACATATTTTTCTTTAAATAAGGAAAAAAATTGCTCTTTTATGCTCATTTCATCTCGCAAACCTCATCTCAAACAACAATATTAGATGAAACATTATTTAACATCAAGTTAGAAAGAGAGAAAATCGTACCCAAGAGATGAGATCATCGACAAGGGCTAAGTGGGTTTTGCAGGACTTGCAACTGTTCGACCTGCCCTCCAACTCCACCATGAAGATTCTTCCCATTTTCTTCGGTTTTGAAAGACAACATCTTATATCTTATGTTACCACCACTCACTATTTTTGAATATTCGCTTACCAAGGTAAAGAAAATCAATTATACAAGTCACAATTCATATGAACTATGAAGACAAAGAGACATCTGAAGGATTCTAGTAGTAGAGAGAGAGGAAAACGATCACGTGGTACTGAGTTACTGGTAGAATGAACAATTCAATTAATATTTGTTCTTTAACTTTTTTTTTCATCAATTTTGCTTACTTACGGTAGTTTTATTTGTATCAGAACTGATGAGTCGTTAATTCAATTCGCACATAAACAATTTTTCTTAAAATAAATGTTAATTAATGATCGCTTTGGCAGTTGTAATAATAATTCGTTTCATAAGTTTCCATGAGAAGGAACAATTAACTCTCTTAATTTTTTTTTCAATGTTTGTATAATTTTAATTTATTTTAATTAATCTTTTAATACTTGCTAGTTTAAAGTAACTTTATTATATGTTAAGATACATAATTTACCTTTAGCAAAATTGAAAATATTTTATTTAAAGAACTAAACTTTCACAGTAGAATACATTAAATTTTAAGGTATCTGAAAAAATGTTAAAATCTAAAGATAAATTAAAGCAAGAAAAAAATATATAAATTTAAATATATACTTATAACTAGTTTTTTATATGCGCAATGCACGAATATTATTCTAATAATGTTTAATATTTAATAATAAAAATTTATGTAAAATTATTTATATATGATTATTTGAAATATATATCTTTACTTTATAATATTATATGATTTTTTTAAACTTTGTTTAGCAAAAGAAAAAGTAACTTTTGTTGGGTTTAATTGTTAAGGAATGTAGTGATTTAGAAAAATATGTCACAGACAATACGAAATATTTCCCTCTGATAGTGAAAACTATTAAATAAAGAATTTAATAAATAATAACATAATCCGATAAATCACAAATTTACATAATATATTTATATCCAAAAGAAATTTAATTATGCAAACGTAAGAAGAAAAAACTTAAGAATGAACCATTAATTTCTATCAAATCTCATCTCCTATTCAATTATAACAATACTATTTTCTTTAATGTTTTTCATCGGTTTTGCTTACTAACAAAAATTTTATTTGCATTGAAACTGGTGAACCATTAATTCAATTTATACATAAACAATTTTTCTTAAAATAAATCTTAATTAATTATCGCTTTGGTGGCACATTGTAGTAATAGTTCGTTTCATTAGTTTCCACATAAGGAACAATTAACTCTCCTAATTTATCTTTTTACAAGCATGAACCTTAAACTTCTTTTTTTATTTACTCTTCAAACTTAATTTTGCTTGTATAATTTTAATTTATTTTAATTAATCTTTTAGAGCTTGCTCGTTTAAAGTAATTTTATTATCTGTTAAGATACATGATTTAACTTAAAAAATTGAAAATATTGTTTTAAATTTATACTTTACATTGAATATTACTTAAATTTTAGAATTTATATTTGAATTTTATATGTGAAACAATTTTAAAATTTTATATTTGAATTTATAAAGTTGTTATTTTTAAACCAACTCAAACATTTTGTCTATAAATTATTGATATATAATATTTAAATCAAAATTTAAATAAAGTTCAATTCAAAATATAAAAGTTAAGTTTGGTCTGAATTTGGAATAGATGAAATTGCTTCAGTTTAAAACAAATGGATTGAATTGAGACACCATAATAGATACAAGGATTAAATTGAGATTTTTTACATCAACAATGAGATGTGCCTCTTACAATTTCACGTCACACTGTCACTGCCACGAGGCATGATCTAAATTTGACATGTGACAATTTTTGTATTTTTTAAAAACTTTAAAAAAATTAAAAAATAAAAAAAAATCACAAGTTGACATGTGGCACATCAGTTAACCTTGTTAGTACAATATTAACAAAAAAGACCTGATTGTAACAAATTTACCAAAATAAGGACCGAATTAAGACAAAAAAAAAGAGATTGATTTAAGATTTCTCTACAAAAATGAGACCAATATAATTATTTAACTAATTATTTATATATTATTATTTGAAATATATATATATATATATACTTCACAATATTATATGATTTTGTTTTAACTTTTCTATGCAAAAGAAAAGGTAACTTTTGTTGTGTTTTATTTTTATTGGATGTTCTTATTTGTTAGAGAAAGTAGTGATGTAGAAAAATACGTCACAAATAACATGAATTATGTAAGATCCCATTTAATAGTGAAAACTACTAAATAAAGAATTCAATAATTAATAAGATAACCAGTTAAAATCCATAAACTTATATAGTATATTTATATAGTCATCCAAAAGGAATTTAACTATACAAACATAAAAAGAAACTTAAGGGTTGAACCAGATTTTCTATCAAAACTATACACATTTCTTATTCAGCTAACTTAAGCCTCATGTTGAAGACTTTTCACATCCACTAATGCATCAAGGCATGCATCATTCCCTGCTCACACCACATTGGTGATCATAGCAAAAGAAAAGAAGATAGCACTAGACAAACAAGAAACAAAAAGGTAAGTTAGTTGAATAAAATAATACAAATGCTTTATAAAAAGTCCATATGAATAAATTTCCAAATTCAAAATATATAACAACACCACACAACATGTCATATTATAAAACAACTCTTCTAGACTCAATATTATTCGAATACATGCACTTGTGTCAAACTAGTGAAGTTATGCACCTATGGTGATATAACATGCTCTACCAAGTTACTCTACCGAGCTACCACACAGAGTTAATCCTTTTTCATAGTCGTAAGAATAATGCAACCATCCTTATGACAAGACCTCATGCTACTCTTACCACCTAACCATTCTCCTCTACGTGAGCATAAATAGATAGTAGAGTTCAACATAGCCTCACAAAATGGAACAATACTGACTATCAAGGCATACCTTAGTGAAACACATTACCAATGGGAATTCCTCCCTGAAAAATACCTTATGACAACTTAAAATATACCTTTACTTCATTGTACAAACAAATCATTTCATAAATAGCAGTTTACATTAGCCACAAGACACCAAAATTAATCATAGAATAACTACTAGACTCTGATACACTCATTCAGTGAAACTATCCTATCACTAGGTGAAAAGTTCACAAATGTCCACTCATCCAATGACCAGATGGCACGCCCACTGAGTGAATCATTGGAACTTAGGGATGAAAATATTTCCAAAATTTGCGCAACGAGGGTGTTCTCGACCATCGACTACAAAGTTAGTTAAATTCTATTGGGTTCGTTGAGCAAGTAGATACTCAACCAACGACTCCCAAGTCAGTAAGTCCCTAACTTTGGATTCGCTCAGTGAATGGACTTTCACTCAGCGGCTCCTAAATCAGTGAGCCTCTGAGTTTGGCACAAATAATAGTTTAACTTAACACAACGAAACTAAAAGTTTACTTTTGAAAACATATATTTGATGTATAATCTTGACCATTCAACTTCAGATAGTTACTTGAGATTTGTAATCTATTATAAATATAGAAATAGAATGTATAAGTAAAATTACAACAATGACCCTACTTAAATGGTTGCCACGTGTCCAAACTTACCTTGTAAGACCCAAGAAATTTAAATAATTATTTATTAAATGCAGGTAATAGGAGCCTTTAAGGCATTTAATGCGGAGTACTATGACGTGGAAAAGTATTAGTTCAAATGGTTGAGAGTATTTGATTATGTGAGAAGACTTGGGTTCAAGTCTTATGTATGCCATTTGTATGTTTTTTAACTTGTGTATTATTTTAATGTATATTTGAATGCAAGACGTGATAATGTAATCCTAAAATTTTAGGAATTATCACGAAACATGATTGGTTGAATTGGTCGAGCACTTGACTTGACAATTGAGTGGTTGTGGGTTCAAACCTTGCTAAGAACAAAACTAAATTCCTTTTTGTCTAAGTTTCTCTTTTTGCATGGTAATAAAGAGGCATAGAAACCCTAGCTGCAAAAGTGGCAGTGAAATTGGGGAGAGTGAGGGAAAACGGGACTGTAGTTGAGAGTACTGGCAAGAGAGGATTGCAGAGGAGTCATTGGCATTTTGGGAGAGGTAGAGTTGATTTTTGTGTGAAGAAGAAAAGGGAAACTCTTGGACATCATAAGGACAAGGGCTAAAGGACCAATTGGAGCACGAATTCCAAGTTAGGGGAGCTACTCTATTTGTCATATTAAATTGTATGATTTATGTGGTATGTTGTATGATTGGGTGACTCTTCTGCATTAAAATTCTACTGGTTTTAAATTTCTGGAAATTTCCAAAAACCGCCTGGCGGCTTTGAAGGTCCTTCAGGCGATGCATGAGCGTGACACCCATTTTTGGGTTGTTTCAGATTAAGCGTCGGGCGGCACAGGTGCTTCTGCTAGGCGGCACGAACAATGGTGTGATTTATGTGATTTTTTTATGGACTTTATGATATTTTGGGTTGATGCGAAAGTATCATATGCATGTTGAATGAGATTTGGGAATTTAGGGTTCTTCACGGGTGCAGGAAAAATCTGGGATTTTCCCAGAACTGTATGCACCGCCTGGCGGTAACGAGCTGCCGCCAGGCGATAAGTGTGGTGTTCTGTTAACGAAAAATGTTGTTTTTTGTGTTTTCGCGGAGCAGGTATCGCCGGGCGCTGCTTTCATGCCGCCAGGCACCACGAATTTTCCTAGTCTGCGCAGTTTTCGTAAAACTGCATTTCCCAATTCCTTAACCGTCCGATTTAGGTGAAATTTTGGAAGGTTATTCACAACATGTTGTTCTTCACTTTGAATGGTGGAGATTTGAATTGGATGCCTGAAGAGGGAGATATACGTCACTCATGATTGGTTGTTTGAATTCCCTAATAGTATGATTACTAATGGATGATTAAGTGTGCTCAAGTGCTGATATGACCTTGATTGGTGAATGTATATATATAAACATATAGATGTGTGATTGATGAGTATGTTTATGGTAGTGCTTGTTGAAACACGTTGAATATATGAACCTATATATGTTAGCTCGAATGTATGATGTTATAAGTGTGTGAATAAAGCCACTATTGATGATATCACTATGATCGAGTGGTGCATGATCATGACGGGTTTTGGGAAAG
>Ga0099822_1005995_pt1 | contig 15866 bp, 8 predicted proteins | sample CowpeawhiteBW_FD_76839 | JGI IMG/M metagenome (GOLD analysis project Ga0099822, IMG submission 76839) | Root nodule microbial communities of legume samples collected from California USA - Cow pea white BW | ecosystem: Host-associated > Plants > Roots > Nodule | place: USA: California | collected...
TAAAATAAAGAAAAAATATTGTATACAAAATAAAAGTTAAAAAAATCAAAAAAACACATAAAAGAGAGAAATATATTATATATATATATATATATATATATATATATATATATATATTAAATGAAACATGCGAACTTTGATATAAACTTGGACATTTTTCATCTGACGTAAAATTTTGATGATTTTGCAATTAATCATACATATTTTCTATACTTAAATATTTTTATTTTGATTAATCTCCATTTTTTTATTATACACGTCTCACATACCAAAAATATAAAATTCAGCATGTTCGCAGCATATTTTTCTGTAAACATTTTTGGGCAATGTTTTCATGTTCCACTTGTTTTATTATATTTTCAATTGAATGACATTTTCAATCAATTCTATCATTTTTGTTGCTGTTGGATATTGTTGCTCGAGTCGTCATGTCTTTGTTACGTGAACCTGCGATTCATTATTTATGGAATAAACAAAAACAAGTTTCCATCCATAGAATTGAATTTTCCATTTCTCCTTTTCACTCACCACAACACAACACATGTGGTCACAGTCACCATGTCTTACGTAAAATATCAACATCATTAGTTTAATAAAAATTTAATTAGATAGATGGTACTTATTTTCATTCATACTTATTTTTAAGATAGTGTCAATTAAGCCATAATTTTTGAAAAATGTTTTAATTAGGTCAATCTGAAAAAAAAAATTATTAACATCATTAATTTTATTCATTTATGACTTTTATCATTAAATTTTAATATAAATATCAATACTTAATTTTGTAAATCATTGTAAATATCAATATCGCAAGCAGGGTTAATATTTTTTTTCTAAAATAAATCTAATTAAAAATCTTAAGATTCAATTAACATTTAAAAAAAAAAAACGGATACTAAGCTACACATCCAAACAAAATTGTAAAATTGGATACTATCCTACTAAGCATTTAATAAATAATAGGCATCAATAACGTTAATTGACTTCCATAATAAAATAAAATAACTTAGACAACAAACCTTGCTATTTTTTTTCTTTGAGAAAGAAATATTTTGGTAAAATAAATTTATTAAGAAAATCCTGAACACGAAAAACATAAAGATAAAGCATGTGATTGTATAATAAATAACGCAATGAAGATAATAAAAAGTAGTATTTACAAATTATTATATAAATAGTATACTTTTCTTTTTCTTTATAAAATTCCCCAACCACATTTTCCCATGTTTTCAAAACCCTTAATAGTCAACTACTTTTTGCTGGTTCTGTGATGTGATCCATTTCAAACCCTTGCACGATGTCTTCACCTACCCCGAAACACAACTACTCAACCGCATTTCTCTTTTATGATGTTGCATAAAATTATTTTTTTACTATATATTTAAAGTTTTTAATAGTGAAATAATGTGACCTTAGTTATATTTATTTTCTCATTCTTTTAGCTATGCCTACTCTTGATTTGATATACTAACATAATTTTTTAACATTTGATTATTGTAATTAAATTTGTCTAAACGTTAATATAATGGTATACACATAATAACCCACTTTATTTGAAGTCTATTGCAAATAAAAAAAAAGACTTTAACCTCTGCTAATTTGAACCTTGACAAAAATGTAATTAATTTAATATTTTTGTGTACCTTTTTCTCAAATAGTATTGAATCAACATTCATATTTTAGAGTTAAATCAATCAATTAAAATAAGATAATAAAATCATTAACGGACAACACAATGAGAATCAAAAGCGCAATTAAGATAATAAATAATTTATTTCAATCCCAACATAAGGCTTTGAAAGAGACATTGAATATTTGATTAGATGAAACAAATATGAGAATCACTAATGAGAAATACTTTATCAACAAAAAAAAAAAGTTAACTAGGTTTTGGAAAAATTGAAAAAGTTAATAGATCGTGAACAAACATGTCTTACATCAATATTATATGAATGAATCATTAGATTTTGGTGGGCCTGAGTTGCCACGTGTTCACATCGCGTCGACTTTAAAATAAAAGATCAGATCAGATTCTCCAACGAGCGGCTAGGTAGAATCCGCCACGCCCACCTCGTGTTCCCCTTTTTCTTTATTTTCTGAAATTTCTTAAACCACCGAGTAAAAAAAGAAAATGTTTAATTTTAGGATATTATTGTAAAATTAAATAAAAATTCTATTATTGACAATTACCGATTCAATAATAGCGTGAAGAGTGTATGTATCAATATTCAGTATATACTATATAATAAAGAAAAACATGAATATTCAATTGCTATTTATTTCTAGAGAAAAAGAAAAGCAAAATAGAAAAGCTTCTTGTAAACGACGAAGGTGTTATAAATATCAGAACACCGACGAGGGTGTGTTTTTCTCCGAAGCTTTGTTGGCGGCAAAGCAAATCTGTATTGCGATGGCGCCTACGAAGCTCTTCTTCTTAGCGTTTTCAGTAGCCCTAATTTTCGCCACCGTCGGGGCCGAGGCTGATGTTTCCATTGAAGGAAGCGTAGCAGAGCCTGATACCTCTGCCTTCAAGATCCAATTAGATCAACTCAATTCTAAGATCCGAATTCTAGGTCTGTTTTCGTCTTCTATTCAAAATGAAAACCTAACTCTGTTTTTAATCTCGATTTTTTCATTTCCAGATTTCGGTGTTAGTAGTTGCATTCTTCGGTTACCAGCAAGTCCGCGTTTACGATTTTTTTGTTTTTCTGCAATTGAAATTAGGACCGTGCTATGATTGTGAATCGTAGTGTTGTCGTGCTCACAGTTTTAAATTAGGTGCACTCGCTGTGTTTAAATAGCAATTTCTGGTGTTTGTTTATGTTGTTGGCGAGAGGGTGCTGTTGATTGATCTTTATACAAGTAACTTTTTTGCGCACTTGCTAATGATTTACGTTTGGAATGACTTCTTTTTATGGTTTCGTTTCATGTCATTTGAGTTTCAAGGAGTTACAATTCCCTCACCTTTTTCATCTGGATATATGCTGATTTCTTTCGGTTTCTTTTTATGACTAATACGTGTCGTGTTTAATTTTGTTTTGAAGAATCTGAAATCAGAGAAAAGTCGGAAGAAGTGAAGAGGAGGGACGAAATTGTGGCCGGGAAAGAAAAAATTATTCAAGATAAATCGGTCACCATACAGTCTCTCCAGAATGATATTGCTTCTCTCCAGGTGTGGGACTAGACCTGAATTACAATTTTTCTTCATTACACACACATATATATATATATATATATATATATATATATATATATATATATATATATATATATATATATATATATTAATATTGATGTGGTATTGTTACATCATGTAATAATGGTAATTTGAGTATGGGTGGTAAATGTAAGCATCCCATTCTCATACTTTATTGTTGGTAGTATTTTTCTTTTGTTAATAAATTGTACATCAGAAAACTTTCAAAAATATTTTTCCTCTTAGAAAAAAGGGTCATTGGATGCTGAAGAGCAAGTCGGAAAGGCTCATGCACGTGCTGTTGAACTACAGAATCAGGTTACGTATAAATCAGCTAGTAGATGTGTCTTGTATGATTATTATTCTAAGTGCAGACTCTGAAATTCTTTATGCAGGTGGACAAGCTTAAAGGGGAACTAGAAACACAAAACAGGGAGAAAGGGAACTGGGAAACTCGAGTGCTTGGGTTAGAGAAAAAAGTTCATGACTTGAACTCAAAATTAGAAGATGTAAGTTTTACGTTTACCTACAATTCTGTTTTAACTAATGGCTTTAAGTGCATCTCATTATTTTTTTGTCCTTCAAACTAGTTCTTAATCACTATTTACTGTTGATTTTTGTGTAAATACTTTAGTATTTTAATTACACTTTCGCTGAGTTATATTTCCTTTTCATTGCCCTTCTTATCAATGTGTCTTGTAATAAAATTGATCTGTTGTAGGAGTACCTTATGCACCTTGTCATGTTCAATTCTCACATTGAGAAGGGCATGCTAATCTCCATTTGATACATATCTACCTTTTGGTTTTCACATGCCAGTCTCCTTTTTCCTCCTTCGTTTGTATTGTAATTATAACTATATTCTTCTAGCTTTGAACAACATGCTATCTTACTCTGCCGTTTTTTTTTTCATGTATAGTCCTGCCTATCTCTGCTTTTCGCTTTCCACTATGACTTAATACATGCTGCATTTTCTGATTCCTCGAATTTGGAAATTTTCATAGAGTTTGCTTTGAGATGTTCATGGTGTAGAAGTTTTTATGCTGTTATTGACAAGCAAGCGTGAATTAGGATATTCCCTTGATTGGAGGCTTCTGTAGGTTTTAGAAACTGAAGTTGTCAGAGCTCAGCAGGCAGCATCACCTTACTATTCATTTTTTTTTGGTGCATGCTTGGCTTGACGTGCATCCATCCTCTGATGTATTGTGTATCACTGCAGCATCATCATTAGGTGCTAGTTTTTTGTTAGTTGGTATGATAATAATATCTACTGCTGTTGGCTTTAGATTGATCCTACTCTCATTTTAGATCTAAGAGAATTACTATTGAGCTCTATTACTTCCAAAAAATAAATTAAAAAACATTATGCCATTATTTTTCACTAGTTACCTGCAGTACTGTAATCGATTTTCAAGTTATTGAAATATATTCTAAGGATGATGCGGTGAACTGAGTAAGTACATTTTTCACAGCTTCAAAAGATAAACCAGGAGCAGAGGACACAGATTCAGAAAACTGAACGTGCTCTTAAAGTTACTGAGGTATGTCAGTGCATAGATTTTCTTGTCTATGTTGTGCAGGCAGGATGCTTGATGATATTTTTGACTGAAGTCTTTTGATTTTCACCTAATATTCTTGTTTAGGAAGAGATGGTGAAGGCTAAGTTTGAGGCAGCTGTCATACAAGCAGAGTTGAGTGCGGTAATAATTCCCCATTTCAGTGACTACCTACACCATTATATCATTCTTGCCTGTCTGTAAAGTTTGATAGCCATTTTAATTATTGGTGTTGTGCCTTCTATCTGAAACTGAAGAATTTCTTTGAAGTTCTTTGTCATTTTATTTATAGTCTTGCACAATTGCGAATAGTTCATTTTGTTGGCTAAGGTTTTAAGGTTTTTATTGAAAAATGTCAACATATTATTAACAATAATGCAGGAAAATAAATGAATTAATTGGATGTCATTGCTTAGCTTTTAGGCTCAGTCTTTGTGTGATACTGCTATTGCTTACTGATTGGATTGTGGATAAAATCGTGAGAAAATAGCTGAAGTAGCATAGCAGTTTTGAAAAGATAAATTGTGTATGTATAAAAAGTCAAGGTGTATGCTAATAAAAATAATTGCATAAAAAGTAAAAATTAACTTAAAGTTCAATTGAGTGGAGGCTTGTTGGAGATGACAGGACAATGCAGGCTGCATGATGCAACCATAATGGCAGAAGGAGTTGCGATTATGGATCCACGAAATTCGACTAAGCAATGGTGCTTTTTGTGCTGCCATAGCAGCCATTTAAGTACACTGCTTTGTGATCAACATGGTGGCTCTTAGCCTCGGACTGGGGACTGGGGTTCTTAAAAAGTTATATTTTACTAAAAACAATGGAGGTCAAATAAAAGTAAACTGTTCATGTTACTAAATAAAATATTATTTGAAAATACTTGTGCATATAAATACTCGTTTCTGATGTATGGTTTCCAATTAAATTCAGTGCTTAATGAGCAGAATCCATAAGCTCGTAATAACTTAAACTTCATAAATTAGTAAAGGTAAAATCTCATTGTTCATCCTTGATTTGATCCTTTGAGTGCGGTTACCATTTTGTGCTACATTTACAAGCAGCACTTAGACATTCCTATTTTCTTTGACAAACACACCAAACACCAGCAAGGGACAATAGAAAGCTCTAACCATTGTCGAACCCTGTAACTCAAACTAGCATGTGACTCAACATAGAAAACACAGCCTTAGTACCTTTAAGTCGGACACATGGATAACCAGGATGAGACGGAACTTATGTTGTGGATTTTTGATGTAGCTCTAAACAAATGCCAAACTATCATTAGCCTTGCTTAGATCCAGTTTAATATCCATAACCTGGAATTCCTAGCCTAAGTACCCTTCAAAATATGAAAAATATAAAATCTTTTGTCCAAAATATCTTATTATTTTGAAATGCTTTGTGTAATGATTTCACCATATTCCCTTCAAAGATGAAAACTTAAAATCTTGAGTTCAAAACGAATTTCCACAATCTTAATATTTTGAAATGGATTGTGTAATGTAATGATTTCACCATATTTTTGTTGTCATATCTAATATTTTATATTTAATTGTTAAATTGTAGCATTTAGCTTTTTCCATTTTTTGTTTTTGTGTGCAGCAGCTGGCTATTGCTACAAATAATGATAGATTAGAAAACCATTTCATTCTGTCGAAATTTTTTATTATATTAATAATTACAGTTACGTACATATTGACTCATACTGGTGTTATAATCAGACACGCGGTGCTTGGCTTCCACCTTGGCTTGCTGTACACTATCTTCATAGTAAGGTGAGTCTATGTTGTATCTCCTCTTATTTGTTAGAAGAGCCTTCCTCACCAGTTCTGAGAATTTTATTTTTCTACCAGTCTTGTGTTGAGACTCAATGGAACAAACACGGGAAACCTGTTTGGGAAAAGGTTGCTCAAAAGGTAATGTTCTTGGTTATTTTGGCTATTAATCTTCTGTTTCTGTTATTTGTTTTGACATGTTAATCTATTACAAATACACTTTATTTTGTTTCTTTATCACTGCAAGCGAGTCATATTGGTTTCTTTATTTCAATGTCTTTCCTATTTACTCTAGGCCCTAGATAAAAAGGCACAAGCTGGAAAGTGGGCTGAACCTCATGTGGAAATCATTAAAACTGTAAGACCTCCATTTACTTCTCCGTTTTTTGCTATAATTTGCTGGGCTTGTTTCTATTTATGTGGTAGTGTAACGAACAGCCAAAAAGCATACTTCTAACCAGTGGTATACTGCAATTATAGTTCATATGGAATTTTTTTAGGATTGTCTCTTTTTAACCCTAATCCTGATAATATGGTAATTGGTATCCATTTTTGAGCTTCCTCGTTTGTAAATATCTTTTTTATTTTCTTAAATACCCAGCCAAACTAAATTGTCTTCTTTTTCAATTGAAGAAATGGGTCCCTGCTGTAAAAGAACAGTGGTATGTGGTGAAAACAAGTGCTGAACCGCATGTGCAATTATTGACTACAAAAACTGTTGAAGGTTATGAGGCTACCAGGAAGACAATTTCTCCCCATTTAAGCAAGGCAAAAGAATTTGTTCATCCTTATTATCAGGTACAAACCTCTTCAATTCATCCTTTTGTTTTGTTTGTTTTGTTTGCAGATGTGTTTCTTAAGACTACCGGTTGACAGGAAGCTAGAAAGTTCAGCAAGCCATACATTGATCAGATTGCTGTTGTAGCTAAACCTCATGTTGATAAAGTACAAGTGGTTTTGAAGCCCTACACAAATAAAGTTGTTCATGTTTATGGGAAGTTTTTGGAATCAGCCACTACATATCATAGCCAGGTTTCAGACTTCATCTTTTTTTAGAATATTGAAAAAATTGTGCAATCCTTATTGTATTTATCATTATTTATTGCTGGTATAAACACCTTTATTGTTTTCTTACATGTTTTCCTTTTGCACTGTATTTAAAAAAAAAATGAAAAAAGTAAACTTTGGTTGGGCAGTCTGTCTTTTGAAATATGTAGTTGTCCGTTCCTTCAATCAATTTTATTTGTTAAAGAAAGGAAGTATATGCAATCACGTATTGCTTGTTATTATTTATTGTTGATATCGGCACTATTATTGTTTTTTACTTGTATTCCTGTTGCACTCTGTCTAATTATGAGAAAATTGCCAATATAAACTTTGGTTGGCAGTCTGTCTTTTGAAATTTAATGTTGGCCATTCCCACAATCAGTTATCAATCTTTGTTGTTTTTTTTTAAAGGAAGAAATATAGTGGAAAGCAACTTGATATATTTGCATATCAGAATTGTGGAGAAATAAAAGAGAATTTGTATTGGTCATGATGAAATTTACTAGGTGTTTGAGTCAGAGTTAGAGCCCTATATGTACTATCAGGACTCATTATGATAGAACTAAAGAAAATAAAGGAGAAATTATTCTTTGACATCGTGTATTTATTCATTTAAGGGGGGCAATGTGAGTGGTATGCCCGAATGTTATCAACCAAACTGATCATTGACTCGGTCAAGGCTTTTAAGTTATTGGGTCAATTGTCAAACCATTGAATCACTATTTGAACCACATGAAGTGATGCATATAAATTTTTTTAAAATTTTTATTAAAAGTATTATGTTTGTGTTAAATAAAAATCCTACTGTACTAATAATATTTATTTTAAAATGCTTGTGTCTTGGATTGAAGTCCTATTACTGAAACTTTGAAATAAACTTCTGTCAAAATTCCCTCACTTAGCAGGATAATACACTACCCATCAAGTAAACATTTAGATTGAGTTAGTAACTGTGTGCACAGTGCTAGACACAACGTGAAAATTCAAGAATTCAGACCTGGTAGATTGTACAATGTCGACGGGTGAGCTGTTGTCAAGAGAATTCACTTTGAATGCAAACAGAAGCTTCTTATTTTATAATAAAAATTCATTAAAAATAGTGTTTTGTGTTGTTTTAAAATTCAACATTATTAGTTCAAATCATTTAATCACACTGTCATCCATAGAAAACTGTCTGGCACGTACTTCTTTGATCTGGTTCAAATAGCATTTCCAAACTATGAAACTTGGTTGGACTTGACCAGTTTCTTGTCTAACCGGTCAGATTGACTGGTCTGAGCCAATTTTATTCATACGGTTCTACTCATTTCATAGTCTTTTTACTGTTACATGCTAAAGCATTTTACTTTAGCTCGGTTATAATGTGATTTAGACATAGAAATTATGTTGCTGAAGACAGATTTGGTTATAAGTGTTTCTAAAGTTCCTTTCATTTATCATAGTGTGATTCTGACCTAAAGCTGGGATTTTAATATCTCGATGACATACTCACTGAAATTCATGTTAGTTCCAGGATCTGGAATGACTTTTTCTTTTGATTCTACTACATTATTAAAGAGTTCTGTTGACTTTTCTAATTATTGTTTAATCAATAAATGCTGAAAATTATGCCTGGTATTGATATAAGGATTAATTGCATTTTTATTTTGGTGTTGAATTTTTTTTATATGAAGGTCCAAGCCACTGTCCAAGAGACACTGAAGAAGCATGAGCTCACCAGACCTCTTGCTACTAAAGAGTTAGAATGGTTTGCGGTATGCAATGAATGATTTTCTGTCCTTATAAAAATTGACAGTGATTAGGTGAATTGACTAATATTTTGTCAATTTTGCAGGCCTCTGCTCTTTTGGCTCTACCTATTATTTTTGCGGCTAGAGTGTTTTCAGCTGTGTTCTGGTCGGTCTTTAATGTATTTTTCAAAATTTGTGCACCAGTTTACTTTTTGATCAGTATGTCCTCTTTAGACATATATTTGGAACTTAATACTAATGACTTTTATTGTCTGCAGCAATAAGAAAGTGAATAAACCTTCTCGAGGTGGAAGTCACCATGTGCGACGCAAATCTAAGCGAGGCCATCCAGACAAGCACACATCATGAAGTTAGGTCCTGCCTTATTTTTTTTCTTGGAAAGAAATTTAGGTATGCTATCCTATTCCGTTATTGATTTGATTTGGGATATCTTCAAAACTAACATTATTTTATGCAGTATTCATGATGCAAAAGTGTGCTTTGATATCTTTACCGTAAACTGCTACATATAATACTTGTGTGGCTCAATTTGCTTTTAAATTTTCATGACGAACATTAGTTACACTCGTTAATACGTTGTTACTGAGTAACATTCATGTGGGTTCGACCAAATGATGTGAGTCCTACTCCTTATTTAACAGGTCCCACATTATTTTTATCCAATATTAGAGTCCTTTGGAAAATAATGTTTGATTCTTCGCTGTGTGTATATGGAAATGTTTTTGTTGGTGAAGGTAAAGACTTGCTTTAGGTGATCTTTATAACAAAAAGGATATCAGTTTCTTGCTGTTGGGTGTTGTACAACAAAATAAGTTGACATTTCTCATATTTTATGTGATCTTATTTTCAAATGACTGCCTATTTTGATTTACTTGAAAGATTTGAGAGCTAAAGGGGAACTTATTTTGGGAGTCTAACTGAACTGAATATCCATGAAAAGCTTTGTTTGGTCTTTTATACCAAACCACCTTGTTGGTAATTGATATTTTTCTCAGGAAACCAAACATGGTCACTCATTCAGTAAATTATGAGATTAGAAAGAAGCTTCTCTAAGCTGAATACCTGATGCCCCCTGCTATCTTTATTGTATTTGATAATTCCGTCTTATTAAATCCTTAATGTTTGGAAGGTTTATCATTCCTTCCGTATCAAATGGTTTTAACATGAGAAAAACGAGTTTCCTATTTTCCGCCTCAGTGTCTGCTCCTATACATGTTGTGGTGTTCAACAACTCTGGGATATATTACAGTTGTTTTTCGAAGATGAGGGTAAAAGATTAGTGCCATAGATTGTGTAATTCGATGTAGTAATTTAGTTAATGTGCCTAGGTCATGTTAATTTATGTTATTTCATTTTGAAGGGTCAAACCGATCTGAATGACCGCCATAATTTTTTTTTTCTCATTTGGAGATACAACACTGTATATTGAGTTCCTAATTTGTGGAACTAGTATCTTGAGAAAATACTTCTTTGGACGAAGTGTTATAAAGGAGACCTGTGACCTAGTAGTAATAGCGGGATAGGGTAGGTCAAAATGGGGGAAATGTAGGGATTTCATCCAAGGATCAAATAAATCTCTGAAGGTACTTGGTGCCACATGAGTTAAGGCTCTTTTGGTAAACTGCTTTTTTTTAATATCTTAATTTATGTGAAGCAAGTGAAGAGCATCAAGAGTCTTAGACTTTAGGAGATCCATCGTGTGCTCAAAGTTATTTGAAGTTGGTAATGGATATGAAGAGATAAAATGATGTAAAAAAAAAGTGGAATTCACTTGATGACATTGTGTGAGCATCATATTGGTAGAAAACCACCTATTAAAATTGGTCCTCTGCTGCTTAGGGATGTTTGCAAGTCTTCTCAAATTCCTTCTGTTGTTTGATGATTAGACATCTGGATGGTGTATATATTTATCATATTGAGTGTCATAAATGGAAGCGTGAAACTATGATACATTTCAGCGTTTTTTATTTCAATAAGAGGTATATATAATGAGTTTTTGTTGAGTAAAGTTGTTGAAAAGTGAATTTAAAATAATTGTTTGGGATGAGACAAAACATTACTTTAATATATGAAAGAGAGTATGTATGAGAAGTTAAAAGGGAAAATAGTTGTTGAAAAATAACAAGTTAAATATTTTCAGAAAAAAAAGCCTTTTGCAAATTTTAGTTGTTACCCAAATATAAACTGAAATTAAAAACTGTTTTTTTTTCATCTCAACTGTTAAAACTTTAAAAGTCCATCTTTTCCTAAAATGCTTTCACGGTTTTTTTTTTTATCAGCAAAATGCTTTCACGGTGTATTGTGCAGTCAAGTTTTTTTTCCATCATTTTGTTTTTCATTAATCATATTGAAATATGATGCTAAAAGAAATATTGTTTCTGTTTATTGCAGATAATTTTTCCTGTTCGCATGGGCGTATGGAGGGCTATATCTTTCATGTCATGAGGGGTTTTGAATATTTGCTTCTCTTTTTCTGGGTGAGGTAACTTTAGGATGTTTCACTGTAGAGTTGGGCACACACTATGTTTAGGTGTTTATGTATTGTCTTGTCACTGTGTTATATTTGTTATTATACTTGGCACTCCCATTTGCTGTCGGTTTTATTTTCTTAAATTCTTGACAGTAGAAGTGTTTCCACTTGATGTATGTTTATTAGAATCAGAAATTTTCTTTCTATCGCGGTTTTCTGCGGAACGTTAAATTTATTTTTAAAAGAAACTAATTCATGAGTTATTCTTCATTGGAACTTACTGACTTCAACCCTCTTTTTTCGGTGTAAGTTTCTTGACTTGTCGTTTGAAAATGACTAAAAAGTAGTTGAAATATCATATTTATGTACTCCCGTAGCGAGAACCAATTGACTTGTTAAGTGAGGAATTTCCTGTTTAAGTTAAAAGTGCTTTTGAGAGTTTCTCTATAGAAACTTTATTGTTTATTCTTGTGGAGAATCTCTCAAGGGCTCTTAAAAGCGTGTGATTTAATTCGATTTGGTTTAGGAGAAAAGTATCATTATAGTTCAATTCATGAATTATGGTTCAGTTCACGAATTATGGATCAAATGGACACAGATTTCTTTATTTTTTTACCAATGGTAGAAATACCCAGTAGTTGTTAATTAGATTGTAAATCATGCTTTACATTTTGCATAGGTATTTCAGTAGCTACGGGATCATTTACCCTAGTTGGAAATCTATTGCATTACAATGTTTGTTTTGAAGGTTAAGTATTATGAGAAGTAGGAGATGACATGAGTCATGTCAGATCACTAGTTAAAACATGTACATAATTGTTATGTTCCAAATAAAATATCGGAAAAATAGAATACAACTCGCCAAGATGCATGTAACTGATGGTGCCCTGCATGAATCTCATGAAACATAATTGTATATATAACCAGCGTGATGGAATCTGTTGCATTGTATAAAGGGTCGATGTTGCTTTATTGGATATGAATGTTGGGGGACTCGGGTGGAACTGGAGAAACAAATGAACCTTATCTGTAAGTGAACCTTATATGTTTGAATTTAAAGGTGTTATTTTTTATCCGAGGGATGAAATAAAATTCGTTTATATATTCTGAATATGTTTGATAAAATTTATGGAAAAGCTAGTACCTGTTGGTAATAGAAAATTATTAAAGTAATTTATTAAATTATATACATGTGAGTGTTTAATGAACTTTTTATTCTCACCTTATTCAATATATTTCATGACCTTTGATTATTTTTATTCTCAGGTAGGATTTAAGTTGTTTATTTTAACTGGACACGGTTGTGAAAAATAGTGTTTCAATATGATGATATTTTGTTAATGGTATTGGAAGATTAATGATATATGGTAATGAGGCTGTAGTAGGATTATGAGAAAACTATATATATACAACTTATCTCTCTTAAAATTGTTGAGCTTGATGTAAAGATTATTATTTTTTTCCTTTTGGATAAACTACGGTATTCTTATTATAGTTGTTAAAATGAACCAAAGCGGAACTTAACTTAGTTTATTAAAATAATGAACTTTTATTTTTGACAATACCGGACATAATTAAAGAAAATAGAATAAAGAAAATATACAAAGTCCGCGAATTTTCATTTTAAATTATCATTTCTGAATATATATTAACATGTGTTATTATTATTATATGTTTATAAAAAAGATACACTTAATCCGAAATATAAAGATTTCTGAAACATTTTTTATATCTTCTCGATTGAGTGTTTTATAATATATCTTTTAATTTGAAAATATTTTTTAAAATATTCAATCAAAAAGATGTTAGATAAGGAGTGGTAAAAATTTTTATTTTTATTATAATTTTAGTAAATAATAATTTAGTTACTAGAACACTTTTATGGGGGTGCAGAAAGAAAAAAAGTAGGGTTCAGGAAGCACCAGCTTGATTAGGCCCTTTAAGAAGTTTGTATTGGCAATATTTTGACCTTCTTGTTTATTTTGTATAGTTTCTAATTGACATTACACATTTTGGTATTTTAGTCCTAATCTTTTTTCCAACAGCTGATAACTTTTTCTAATAATATGGAACTAAAGTTTTAAATTCGTCACATAATTGATTATCTTTAGTATATCATAATTCTTTATATAGTGTATACAATCAATTATATTAATTACGTAATAGATTATATAGTTTTTATATTTTTTTATAATAAAATAAAATAAAAATAAAATAAAATAAAATAATTTAAAATTATATTTTATAAAACAATGTATTTTGATATTTTATTATTTTAGAGTATAATATTTTATTTATTGAAATTTTTTATTTTAATTTAAAATTCATTTTAACTCTAATTAGTATTTTAAAAATGATTTTATATTAAAAAGTTAAATAAAATATTTTTCACTTTATTTTTTAATACATATAAAAAATTTATTTATCACATTAATAAAATCTTTTGCAAACTTTTCTCACACTCTCCATTTAATTTCCCTCGATCTAAATTTTTTCACTCTAGTTTTCTTGATCTTTTTCACTCTATCTTATTCAAATAAAGCATTAATCTTCTACGTGGGTAATCATGGGATTAAATCTTCCAAAATTTAGTCTTTATAAGATCAGATCTAGTAAAATAAATTGGAATTAAAATTTAAATTAATGTTAACTGGATCACATTGATTTCAATTTTTTAAATTTAATTTAAATTGAATTAAAATTATTATTATAACCACTTTATAATTATGAATAAATTCAACATAAAATTGATTTAATTAATTATGAGATCAACTTAACTTGATATTACCATGTATCAGTAAAGCACAAACTCAGCAATTTGATTTGGATTTACAAGATGGGATGTATCTAGAACCGTCATAATAAAAATATTAGTCTTGGTTTGCAAATAAACTTGAATGAAAAAAAATAAATTCACAAACATACTTTAATTGATGAAAAGCAATTTTCGTGAGTGAGCTTTGTTTCAACATAAACAGTTTAATTTATACTTTTAGTTATTATTCTAAAATTGATTTATATAAGTTAGTAAAGAGAACGTATCAAATATTTAATAAAATAAAAAGTAAGACATAGAAGTTTCATTAAATCTATTTCCATATTTTATATTTTTCCCCAGTGAATCCATTGGATATCATATTTTCATTTCTTGTGTGAAAGATACAATTCAATAATTGCGAGAACCACATGCGAGAGATTAAAAAAAGGTCATTAACATGATATAGACTAAAGTATGTGAATTGAAAAGTACATTTAAACATAACATTATCATGCCAGCCGACCAACGTTTATTAAGCCTATAACAAACTTTAATATACGAGACTTTTAAAATTTACTAAATAATTTTAATATTAATTTATTTTTTCTATTAAAAGTTCTTATGTGTTTAACATTTTTAGTCCTAGTAAAAGGCAAAGAGTTATCCACTCTAAAAGCTATTTACCTAAATCTGAATTATAGGTTACCATGAGGAGAAAAAATTAATCACATCTATAAATTTTTTAAAATTGAAGTATATATTAGTTTTCAACAATCGAAGCCTGCTGATCATTATCGATATTTAAGATACAAATTTTTGAAGTATAAAAATTAACTTCTCCAATTAAAAATATCGATCTTGAACTTCATATCTTTGTCAAACTGATCAACATATTCTTCAGCATTAACAATCGAATTCTGTATTATTGTGTCAGATGTTCCAAACTTTATACAAAATTCGTTGCATTGATGCAAATTATATTTGGAAAAATAGACACCAGTTTAGAACAGATTTACTGAAAAACTAAATTGTTAATAAAATTGTTAAAAAAAGTAAAAAATATAGGTGATTATTATCAGTGAAATGAAGCCACAGATGATACGGTTTGTGATTGATAAAACTTTCTCACTAACCAGTAAGCCCAGAAACATGTTTATATCAACATAACAAATAATATATATATATATATATATATATATATATATATATAAATATAAAAAAAAAATTATAAAAAAAAATAAAAAAAAAAAAAAAAAAAAAAAAAAAAAAAAAAAAAAAAAAAAAAAAAAAAAAAAAAAAAAAAAAAAAAA
>Ga0099822_1005996_pt1 | contig 15865 bp, 9 predicted proteins | sample CowpeawhiteBW_FD_76839 | JGI IMG/M metagenome (GOLD analysis project Ga0099822, IMG submission 76839) | Root nodule microbial communities of legume samples collected from California USA - Cow pea white BW | ecosystem: Host-associated > Plants > Roots > Nodule | place: USA: California | collected...
TATATATATATATATATATATATATATATATATATATATATATATATATATATATTTTGAATTTGAGACTTAGAATAAATTCTAATCCATGACTCTAATATTAAGTTTAACTCAATCCTACAAAATTCGGTTTGTAAAACTATCATTTATTTATATATCCTAAATTTACTTTATTTGACTTACTTATATATTTTAAATTTACTTTATTATTTGTAATTAACGGGCACTTCCATCAAACTTTTTTGTTTCGTTCTTTAAAACCACACATTACTTCTTTGTTATACAAAAACTTTAAAAATCGATCATACATTATCTTTCAACTAACTACTATCATGATAATAATATTTGATAATTCAGATTTTATAGTTTATTTACTTGAAAGAAGTCTCAATTTTCTTTTGTACCAATATTACTTATTACTATATTACATTTTATTTATGGACTATTCAAATCCATCGCATGTTTCTTCTCTTAAGGAATTAATTTTGTATAATTCAAGCTATCTTAACCATCAAGGGACAAATTATATCCACAATATTTATAAATATTATTTTTAACTACCTTTTTATAAATTTAGTAATTTTTTTTGTTTACTTTTATATTGAATCAACACGGGTCAAATCGACTGTAGTTATGATTGCCATTGGTCTGTTACAGTTTTTATATTAAAAACTTGATTTGTCTTGTGATTTATATTTCATAATTGATTTGTCTTGTGATTTATAAGTTTTATATTTGATAAATGATGATGGATATGCAGTTACATTGTTTTATTTCATTTTGTATGAAACTATTGAAAACTATTTAAAAATGGATTAAAGTTATAATAAAACTATTTAAAAATGAAAATATTAGAAATGCTTGAAAGAGGTGTTCTCAGCTCTTCTCTCTCTGGCTGTGAAATGGAATTGATCTCCAATTTCACTTTTTACCTCAAAGGATAATTTTGTCCTTTTGTGTGTTTTTTTTTTAATTTTAAATAACCTTTCAATATAAGGTTAAATATGTATGTAATTTTAAATTTTAAATATGAATGTGATTTTCTTTTCAAATTTTGATATAAATTTTATTTTAAAATTTAAAAAATAAATAAATATAATTTTTTATTCTAAATAGACATAATTTAACTGTGTTAATTATTAACTTTTTTATGTAATAAATAATTTTTTAATCGATATTTAAGTTTGAACATAGATATAAATAATTCAAACACAAATTATTATATCTATTTATTTTTAAAATTTGAGAAATAGTATTAAAGTCTAAGATAAAAAGAATTTTAATTTTTACATCAAAATTTAGAGAAAAAATATATTTAACTAAAAATTCAAATACTAAAAATATATTTATCCAATTCTTATTATTTATTATATTAGATGAATAGCTATATAATTTAACCCTAGAGCAAACTTGTACGATTTCTGTTTAATATGAAATAAACGTGAAAAATTTGTATTTACATTTACATTTGGCGTGAGTTTGTTTTCTAGTTTAAATTTCAATTTTTCTTATTTTAAGAAATTAAACTTTACAGAGAACAACCGATAGGTTTACATACAAGGTTTAACAGTTTTGCAAACACGCTCTCAGAAGTTGAAGATAATTCTTTCCTGAAATCTTTTCGTTGCTTGCTGTAGAGATCTATTGCGATATAATTGACCTTTCGTAATTTCAAGCCCCAGTCTGACCTGTACAGGAAGAAGACTAATATTTGGTCTTATAAATAGCAGGTTGGAGGAGCAGAGTCCTTTTGTACATATCTTTGGTAGTGTTTTTGATTCAAGTGGCACTTATTTTTTGGAGCTATCATGGCCCCTTCCGCAAGAGCTGAGAAGGCCTTTAGCTATATGAATGCGACCTTGGGAATTTCTAAGGAGCAGGTGAAGCCAGTGTTGATAAATCTGTTAAGAGTTTATGAAGGAAATTGGGAACTAATTGAAGATGAAAATTATCGGACACTTATAGAGGCGTACCTTGATTCCGAGAAAGACAAGGTTTCCTCTAACTTCATTTTTTTTTTCATTTGAATACACACACTTACACATTTTAGTTTTTTTTTTTAACGTTGTGACTTTTAATTGTAAAATTTTTAGATGTGAAAATTTATTTTAAACCATTAGGATTGAATATTTTGGTGAGCGCGATACCAGAGGATCACATAATATAATATTAGTTGTTATCTGACACGAATGCTGATGTGATTTAACTGGAAATTTATTTTGGCGATTACAAAAAGTAGGCTTGAAAGTTTGAATTATTATATTATATCATCTGTCAATAGTAAAATAGTACTATTAATATCTATGGAAAATCCACATATGAGAAACTAAAATCACAATATTCAAAAAATATAGGCATTCGTTTTGTTTTTCCTGTATAATTTAATAGTTAATGCCTTTTTTGTTTTCTTCAAAAAGGCAGTTGAAGGTGAGAGAAAACCTAATGGCAGTGGTGAGGGTGGACAAAAATCAACAGGGGAACCGTTCTTGGTAGATGTAGATGGTGACCTTGTTTTATCAATCATGGACAGCTCAAGCAAAATGTTTAGTGCAGAAGACAAAAAGCCATCATCAAAGGTCTTTGAGCAGAAAAACATTAAGCGATCTCAAACCTTCACGGAAGATGATAGGCCTCAAACCAGTTCACAGGCATTACATTCAACGGCGAGTGAGGCCAAAAAGATCTCTAGTTTACCTCGTGGATCAACTAAGGGTAGAGAATCAGACCATGAGAAAGCATCATCTGCAGGGCACCGTGGCCGGTTCGAGATGAACCCTGTGAAGCCAAGAGCTAAGAAACCCAAATTACTTAATTCGACGAATAATGGTAAGCTTGCCTACTTTTAATTGTAATAATTTTTTTCTTTTAGATTATAAAATACTTGCATCGATTTTTTTTTATGGGATTACATGTAGGTTTTCTGTAGATTTTAGAGCTTATCGAAGTGTGGGTATCATGGTTGATGTTTGGATGGGTTTCATAAAGATTATAACGAAAAAAATATAAAAAAAAATTATCTCTTTTAAGGAGAAGCTTAGTTTATAAATAAGTTAACTAAAAATTAAAAATTATAAAAGAATACTTTTACAAATGAATTTGTTCTTATCATTTTGTGTTTTTGATGGGTTTCTTAAAGACTTAATATGAGAAATATTATCTTTTTTATAACAAAAGCTTAGTTTATAAATAAGTTAACTAAAAATAAAAAAATTTGAAAGAATAATTTTTCAAATGAATTTGTTCTTATCTTTTTTGTGAAAAATGGAATTTGAAATTAGAAATGAATGTTCCTGGTTTATTTTCTTGGAAGTTTCTTTTTAAGAATTTGATGAGGTCTCCATTATTTTTTGTAGACTTATGTGTGTATATATATATTGATAATATATTTTCTAACCAAATAATATTAGTCATTTGTAGTAAGGGTTAAATTTGTAATAAGGGTTAAGTATATTTTTGGTCTCTTAAAATTTATTGAAAATTGAAATTAGTTTTCTTGAAATTTTAAATTTTGTTAAGTTTATTTGATATTTCAAACTTATTTGATGATAATACTTGAGTTTACATTGTTGCAAAGTGTTTCAAATAAACTTAACAAAATTCAAAAAAAGAGAGATTAATTTCAAATTTTAATGAAAGTTAAGAGACCAAAAACATATTTAATCCTTGTGTGATAGTCAATATATTCAATTAGACAGAGGTATGGAAATGGGTTCAAAGTGGTATCTTAACTCGACTCACTACACGTTTTGGTTGGGTTGGTTTAGAAAAAAATTAGTTTTTCTTTTTAAATGTGTGTTAAATTGAATTTGGTTTACTTAACTTGGAGGTAAAGAGGAGGTAGTTTGACTCATAACTTACCACCATGAATCATTTATTTGTTTTTTTATAACTTTTCATTAGAGATGTCAAGATGGATTCTAATATGTGTGAGCCAATCCGACTTATTACGGGTTCAAGTTAGGTTAGGTCGAGAAAAAAATAATTTTTTCAAAAAATGGGTTAAACTGAACTCATTTTTGAGTCGGGTTGAAGGTGGGTTGACCCACTTAACCTACTAACATTTTTTTACAATCTTCTTAAATTTTTTTTGTTATAATTATTTACTATTTCTAATTATATAGATTCACAATTTCATATTTTTAAATGTTATAATATTACTCAATAATATTTGTATAGTTTGAATGTTTAATTAATTTGTTTGTCAAGTTATATACATTGATATTTTAATCTTTAACTGTTATCTTTATAATAATATTTTGAGAATTAGGTGAGCTAACCCATCAAACCATGGTGGGTCTACCCGGGTTGCAAAATTTCTGGTTCACCAAAAAGTGAGTCGGGTTGAGTTTACCTTTTTTAGTTCAACTTGTGGTGAGCCAACCCATGTGAGTCGGGTTGACTCACCTTGACACCCCTACTTTTCATCAATATTTTATCATCATCATTATGATTATTTGTTTAATTTTGAAAGATAGAAGATTCTTATTCAATTGTTTAATTTGAAATTGTACATCAATTTCTATATACAGATAACTCTAACCCTGAATTAATAAGTACAAATAGATCTTTTAATTACCTCAAACAAATTCAGTAATACATTTAGTGTTCTACCAACAACTTTAGTAATGCATTTATTATATCACTAACAACACTTCTTTTCAAGTTGGTGAATAGATATCTATCTTTCACAAGTTGCATATGAGATTATGAAATTGCTTAGTCGGAAGACCTTTTGTAAACAAACCTGTTAACTGTGACCCTTATGGGATGTAAAAAAGAGTGATATTGTCACTGTCCAGTTTCTCTTTAATAAAGTGTCAACTATCTTTGTGTGTTTGGTCCTATCATATTGAATTGAATTATGAACAATGATAATATCTGACTTATTATCACAATAAAGGACTTCTTCAAAATGTCACTATAAGATCTTTTAGAATCATTCTTATAGCCATAACAATTCATACATCCATTGTGGCATAACTTGGACTTCAGCCTTTGCGTTGCACCATACCTTATAACAACATTTTGTTTCTTACTTCTCCAAGTTCCTAAATTTCAACCCAAGAACATGCAATATTCTTAGGTGGATTTGCTACCTGGGATAGAACTTGTATAATCTGCATCAGTATACACTTCTATTTTTAATTTTTCATTCCTGTAATCTCCTTGGACTTGTCTTCACATATTGTAGGATTCTGTTTATAGCTTGTAAATGTATCTTTAAAGTTTGTTCCAATATGTTCAAATTCAGAAGTCTATCTTTTAAAAGTTGAAATAACTTAATGAAGTCTTTTAAGACAAAATCATCTCAAAGTTACTAAGACCAAAATAGACAATAGACATTATCTCATCTGCAATGACTCTAAGGGTACCAATGAATTTTAGATAGGAACATACATCATATTCATTTCAATATTACAAACTTCATCCTTTCAATTTAATTTCTCCTAATCTAGCTTATAAGATGAGGTTAACACTCATCTATATTTATAATTTTTAGTCGATGCTAAATCTCTAATGTACTACTATCTCGACCAAAACATCAAGTGAGAGAAGAGTGGAGTATCCGATAATGAGTGATATGGTAGATGCTAATAAAGTCTTATATGTGAGTTTTTATGTGTTGTTTTCACCTTGTAATTTTTTTTTTGATAAAATATTGATGGGTCTTGTTGATTTTCTTCAGCTGGAGATCTTTGTGTTAAACCTCCGTCAAATCAGGATTTGCAAAGTAAAAATCTTGTACCTGCCTGCATCAATGATACCCGTGCTTATAATGGATCTATTACAATCGGTAGTTCTTCACGTCTTGAAGAAGTTAAAATATCTTTGAATTGTGACTCAGCCTTGGCAGGACTCAACTTCAGTATTCCTGATTTGGCTGTTGTTATGAAGTTCATGGACAGGAAGTACCTTAGCTCTAGCAAAACTGCTGACCCTCAATTTTCTACGGCAAAGCTATTGAATGATCTTTGTAGCATTTTTCTCAAGTTGGGGATTCGAAAGGGATCAAATTCCAACCTAGCCAATTCAAATACGCTGCAATACGCTAGTGAAGAAGAAAGGAAACCCTTTAACTTTATCAGTGACATGACAAAAGGTTCAGAAAAAGTGAAAATATCGTTAATAGATGAATTTGGCGGTGAAACCTTGCCAAAGTTTAATTACATACCATGCAATATAATATATCAAAGTGCTATTGTAAGTATTTCTTTAGCCCGGATTTCGGATGAGGGTTGCTGTTCTGATTGTTCAGGCAACTGCCTTTCCTCATCATTACCTTGTGCGTGTGCTCGGGAAACTGGTGGGGAGTTTGCTTACACTCCTCAAGGTTTGTTGAAAGAAGAGTTTCTAACAGCTTGCGCGACTATGAAGACTGAACCTAAAGATCATCATTTTGTGTACTGTCAAGAGTGCCCTTTAGAGAAGTCCAAGAATGAGTACATGCCTGAACGATGCAAGGGGCATATGGTAAGGAAATTTATAAAGGAATGTTGGAGGAAATGCGGATGTGACATGCTTTGTGGGAATCGGATAGTGCAACGAGGTATTGCATGCAAATTGCAGGTATGAAATTCTCCGAATACTCATACAATTCAGCTATACAATTTGTGGGAATCGGATAGTGCAACGAGGTATTGCATACCAATTGATAAAAATTATGAGAAGATCTGTGTATGAAATTTAGCTATCAAGTCAAAGGGACACTTATTCTTTGCAATTGGCTCATTGCATTATTAGCAGTTCTACAATAGTTGTATTTGATATTGTTGAATATATTGTCTTCTTTTCTCTTCAGGTGTTCTTAACTCGAGAAGGTAAAGGATGGGGCCTTAGACCGTTAGAAGATTTACCAAAAGGAACTTTTGTATGTGAATATGTTGGAGAAATATTAACCAATATGGAATTATACGATAGGATAATGCACGAGAGTGGTAATGACAGACATACATATCCTGTAACTCTTGATGCGGACTGGGGCTCAGAAAAGGGGTTAAAGGATGAGGAGGCACTATGTTTAGATGCAACATATAATGGAAATGTTGGAAGGTTCATCAATCATAGGTAACCATATAAAATGAAACCTTTCTGAAATTTAACATTTTCCAGTAAATACTATAATTTCGTTATAATGTTCTTATTTTTTATCCTGGTAAGTGATATTCAAACACCAATATACGGTGGTTTTGTTAATTTTGGTACCAACTTCTTTTGCCCACTTCTTGCTTTCGTTATGTTTATGTTTATTTAATGATGTTATTAGTTCGACTGTTTTTTTGGTTGAAAGTTTTGAATAAAAAAGTTTCTTTTTATTGAAAATTGAATCTCATACCATCCATACAAATGAGTTACTGATCATTTAAAGTGTCTCATTCTTCCCTGTTTCCTATTTTTTTTTTTTTCTTTTCATTGAAGTAACTGATGAAGCTAGACGACAGAACCATTACTACTAATCTTTGTGTAATCGCAGATGCTATGATGCAAATCTCATAGACATTCCCGTTGAAATAGAGAGTCCAGATCACCATTATTATCATGTAATGATTGGTTAATTTTATATTCACATAGTTCTTTTTTACATTTTCTTAATTTTGAGTAATACAATAAAACTTCTGTTTTCGTTGTTTTTGTGTAGCTTGCCTTCTTTACCAATAGGAATGTGAGTGCGTACGAGGAATTGACATGGGTAAGTCGGTTGGACCGATTAGAGATGTGCTTTTTATTTGTGCGCTTTTTTTTTTTTTAAATTCGCAATATGAAAGTTAAATATATTTAATCAAAAATGTTTTATCTATATAAAGGATTAGGAGAGATTGAAATTAATTAAAAAAAATGTAATGAAAAATATTTTCAAAATATATTTTATCTGATCTAAAATCTAATCTAAATCGAATTGCAAACATTCTTTCCTATCTTTCATTTGATAGTATCCATGCTTTTATATACAAATTAAAACATGATTATTATGTTGTGTTTTTAGTTTGGGGAGGGAAGGCATAGACGCTACTGTCATAATCAAGCCTCATGTGTAATTAATATTTGTATGCAGGATTATGGTATTGATTTTGATGATGAAGATCATCCTATTAAAGCATTTCGGTGTTCTTGTGGAAGCGCCTTCTGCTATGATAAGAAACAAAAAGGTTAGTTCAATTAATCAACTGTTTTCCTTAGTTGCAGAATTCCCTATCCCTGGATGCAAGTGTTAGTTTTTGTATTTCTAAATGGCTGTGTATAATTTTTATAGTAAAATCTCTGTACATTGTTTATTACACGCAAAAGCAAAGAGAAGATATATTTTAGATAGCTTTTGCAAGTATCTCTTAAGTTATGGGATTTAGTTATCTGAAAGTCTAGTTAAGATGAGATAGAATGAAAAAAGGAACTATTTAAGTCTATTATGAGTCTATTATATCAATTTCCATGAAGCTGAAACATAAATTTATGTACAAGTTTGGAACAAATAAATTCAAACTTGAAACATATAGATGGTATGTACCAAACTTAATACATCTCTAAGTTGATCGTTGCATCTAACAAACTTAGAAAACGATTGACATTTCATAGAATATAAAATTGGTAGCAATATGAAATGTGGGTTGATCATTGTTGAGATCCCACGTTAATTAGAGATAAGATGAATTTTCAGTATATATGTGGGTGCAAATATCACCTTGTAAGCTGGGTTGAGTTAGGTTTAAAGTCCACCACTTTTTAACATGGTACTAGAGCCATGAGTTTGAACTTATCATAGGGAGATTTGTTGTTTGTTAGGCCTATCGTGTCATTCACTACTAGCCACTTTTGGACTTTCCATTAGTATTTAGTCTCACGCTCGAGATGTATATACCTCGACATGAGAGGGTGTGTTGGAGATTTCACACTGACTAAAAATAAGACAAATTTATAGTATATATTTGAGTGCAAACTTCACTTTACAAACTAATTTTGTATAATTAAGTTAGGTTTAAAGTTTACTTCTTACCATCATAAGAAAGACTCACCTCTTAACAATCATAAGACTCTTCTTGTTTTGACTCTTTAGCATATCTATAACATATTTCATTTAATAGATTGCGTTAACTTTATTTGTCCCGGATACTTTATCATCCATGATACTTGAAAATGATTGCACAAGTTCCTTTAGCTAAGAGATTCTAGCTACAAGTTGCAATCCCTGTTTTGTCCAAAAAGTACTTTTACTATCCAATCGATAAAGGACCAATGATAAATAGTTATCATGGGAAATACCACTGATAGATCTTTTGAAAAGATACATCGGGGATATTCAGCATTGTGAACTAACGTCACCTTTATCACAAAATCTCGAGGTAATGATTTTGAGTCTTCTTCCTTATATTCAACTTTCTCATGAACTAATCGATACAGGAGACCAACACATCATCGTCAACCCAAAACTTTGTGACTATGAATTTTTGGGCCTTCTTCTTTATATGATATTTAACATTCTCTTTGAGATCAATGTGGAACTTTACACATTTCTAAGACACCTAGGTGTGTACATATAGTTTCATCTAAAAAAACGTATTTTAAGGATTATGTTCTTATAAATAATCTTTGTATTGTTGCTTGAACGAGTAAATGAGAAGAGTTTGATTTATGATTGATCAACTTTTATTAGGGAAAGGAAAAATAAAAAAATCAGGTTCTTGACATATTCTCTTCACTGACACCTTCTGCGAAGCAATCCATGATCAACTTGGTGCCGAGGATCAACATGGTGAGGTGGCTAGATACACAAATGAGAATAGTTTTCACTTTTATTTGTTCATTTTGTATGCAAATCTGATTTTAAATTCTGTTCTTAATTGTTTTATAACAGCTCGCCCTCATAGGGAAATCTAAAAAGTTGGATATGAATTTAAAAGAATATTAGATTGATATTTTCAAAGACTATTGGAAAATATCATGATTTTTTTTTTTAGTTTTAAGATTTGTAGTTTGAAATATAATAAATTCATTTAGTACAAATTTAAAAAATTATACATTTACAACATTTAATATAGTCTAGAGGTTTTTAGAGAAAAGTAAAATCGACACAATTGCTTTAAACTTTTTAGTTGTTAATTAATTCTAATTGAATGTTCTCTTGTTATGCTCTAATATTTTGTTGTATATGAATCTCTTGACCTCCAACCAATACTTTTATATTGGATCAATTATTCTATTTGACTAAAAATTCATCTTTATCCTTCTTCCTTATACTTGATGGGTATGAAATTGTTATTTTATTTTCATCTTCATTGGGTAACAAATATTTAAACTTGTGCCTGTATATGTTTTTTACGGTAATATCAATGGTTAAATTAAAAAAAAATAAAAATTATATTAAGAAAAACATAATATTATCTAATATTTAATATTAATATGGTTTATTTTTATTTTTTCGATGTTAAATATTTAGCAAAAAAATGTAAATTACATTAATTTCAAATTAAAGTAGTAAATAATAATGAAATAAAAGTGAAATAATCATATAAAATATTATACATCGATATATAAATAAAATTTTATTACAATCAAAATATATATTTTGTAAATGTTAATGAAAATTGGAATTTTAGTATTCTCATTTTATAAGGTTATATATCTTTTTTATTCTTTAAATTTTAGTGAAAATTGAAATTAGTTTATATTTGAAACTTTAGACCAATTTATTTCTGATTTTGAAATGTGAGGACTTTGTTCATTTAATTAAATTTTGTTAAGTTTAGTTGACATTTTAAACATGTTTTCTCATTATTGAAGCGGAAATATGTTTCATGAAAACATTTAATCATATTTTATTATGGTAAGTACCTCCTTAGAGGTTTGAGAAAATGAGAAAATTTATTGGATGTCAAACTTGTCAAATGAATTAAAAATTAGAGTTATCAAAACGGATAATCTGGTCCAACCCGACTCGATCCAACAGGAGTTCATCACTTGGTGAGTCAGTCCAATCTAGTTCACTTAAATACAATTTTTTAATTTTTTTTTCAGTCAAAAGTAAATTATAATTCTAATTAAAATTTAAATAAACTCTAATACAATCTAAATAAAAACTAAAATTACAAAAAATACAAAGGGACTTTTCCATGTATCCCCTCAAATTATTCTCTAGTACCCCTAAATTTTTTTTAAATTTCATCTTTGCCCCCTAGTAAAATTAAAAGAAGAAATAGTAAAAAAATCAATTTTCTCTCACGCAATACCCACCCACCTCATGCACCTCAAATTAATACCCAATACACTTTTGACCTAACCCTTTGTCCTTTCTCTCTCGCGGCACACTTCACACCATTGTATTCCTCTTCCTCTTCCATTCACATCACCCTTGTCTCGTAGGGCTAGCCCTTGTCTCGCAGCCTCGCAGCAGCAGTACACATATCTGCCTCTAGTACACCAAATTTGTCCACTAAGTTATTCACATCACATATTCATGCTTGATTACTTTGTGCAATAAGCAATAGATCATATCCATGATTGGTGTTTTAATAAGTTTTTCTGTTTTTCTCAAATAGTGGAGTTCAGTTTTGTATTCTTTTTTTAAATTGCCATTGCGGATGTCGACATTCATTTTACTTTTTTTTTCGTTTTTTGCTCATTGCGGATGTTGACATCCGGTTCAAAGATTTCTATTTTGGATGTTGACATATGTTTTGTTTTTGTTTTACCATTGTGGATGTCGACATTCGGTTTGCAAATTTGAGTTGCGGATGTCAACTTCTGTTTCGTTTTTTTTACCATTGTGGATGTCGATATCACTTTGCAAATTTGAATTGCGGATGTCGACATCCGTTTCATTGTGTTTTTTGGCCATTGTGGATGTCGACATTCGCTTTGCAAATTTGAATTGCAAATGTCGACATTCGTTTCATACTCTTTATTTTGGCATTGCGGATGTTGATATCCGCTTTAGAGATTCAAATTGTGAATGTCGACATCCGTTTCATATTTTATTTTTGTTTTCAGTTTAAATATTTTTGTTATGCTCGTAGTGAGTTTTCCTAATGTATCATAGATGTCATAGATGTTATTGTTGTGTAATACTAATATTGGATTTGTGGAATTGCAAATGGGATTACCAAATTTTTTTATTTATGTTTGATTATGTGTAATGTATCATGGATTGCTGTGTAATACTAATACTCGATTGGTGGAATTGTGAATGTTTGATTGTGTGTAATGTTTGAAAATTTCAATTTTATAGATATGGTTAGAATACGAGGAGATCGACCGACCGCTTCAGCTCGTAGAAGGGGTCAACACGAGGCTGATATTGTTAAGGATGATGTTGTTCAGCCTGAGACTTCCGATGTTGCTCAGAACCAGGAGCAGGGGATTGGTAATGATGGTGTAGGATTTCCAGGTGGTCCCTCTGATACATCTTTATTGACTCGGTACCAGGATCATGTTGCACGTATCATATGGGAGGGTCAGGTTAGTAAGAAGTTTTTATAAATGTTTTATTTTATTGTTATATTGTTTTATTGTTTTATGTTTATTTTTTTCTTAGGATCGAGTTGTGAAACTAGTCTCCCATAGTAAAAAAGTGAAAAGATTTGGTCGTCCTCACCCTTCTGTTCTCCCTTTTGTGGTAAATTCTGGATTATCGCCTTTGTGCGATATTTTATATGACTATCCCGATACTGGATTAATCTTGGGTTTCGTGGAGAGATGGCATCCTGAGACTAATAGTTTTCATCTACCAATTGGTGAGATGACTATCTCTTTAGATGACGTGTGGTCCCTCGTTCATCTTCCTATCACCGGAGAGTTTTGCTCAACTGAACCTCTTGAATATGAAGATTCAATTCAGATTATGATGACACTTCTTGGGGTTGATCGGGCTATGGCTTCCGATGAGTTGAATTATTGTCGGGGTGCACAGGTCAGACTTAGTTGGCTGAGAGACCTCTATAACAGTTGTTGTGATAACCAGCTCTGGGAGTTTGCTGCACGAGCATATCTTTTGCATCTTGTAGGGTGCACCATATTCGCTAATAAAAGTGCGAGTTTTGTTCAAACCCATTACTTGAAGTTGTTTAGAGATCTTCCTATATGTCGTAAATATGCTTGGGGAGTTGCTGCTCTTGTCTACTTTTATGAGCAACTAGGAGATGCTAGCTTTGCAAATACAAAGCAATTAGCTGGATATCTACCTCTTTTACAGGTACCCAAATATATTACATTTTTTTTGAATATTTTACTTATTTTTTCTTTTATATCACAATACTCAAAATGAAATGTTATTTGATATAGAGTTGGATATACGAGCACTTCCCTACATTGGGAAGGAAGCAGTTACGTGATACATATGTGGAAACTGAACCCCGTGCCACACGTTATGTCACTGGACGCGTTACTTCCACTATAGTTGATATTAGAGTCCAGTTGGATGCTTTAACATATGATGGGGTGATTTGGTGCCCATATGGAACACAAAGTCCTGCTCGACCACTTGTTGTATCTGCCATGTTTTCTGGCTTCCTCAGGCTTGGTATCCTCGTTCATCGTCATTTGCCAGAACGTGTGTTGCGACAATTTGGGTTTATGCAGCCTATTCCACGATCGCCAAATTCCCTTCCTATGGTGGACTTTGCTACTATTGATGATCGGTGGAGACACTACGATCAGTTTGTCGTAGTTCAAGTGGTCCCTGCGCCAACTCCATTTTCATGTGTGGATGGATATTTGCAGTGGTTTAGGAGGGTCTCCCATCCTTACATTGTACGCGGAGTTGAGGACGAGCGACTCAGCCTTGTGGTTATGCCCCGACTTCGTCGGAATTTGCCAGATGACATGCCAGTTCAGAGGACATCAGAGTCATCATCTTCTAGTTTATTGGTATGTTAGAAATTTATTTGTTCATATTATTAGTAACTTAAATATTTGACATTAATTTGGTATTGTCGCAGAGTGTCATTAAATGCATTGTCAACGGTCTTCAACGGATGATAGATTGCAGAGATGTTAGTGAGGGCACAGGTGCTTGGGATCGCACACATGAGTTATTACAGATAGCTCGTGATGCAATAGAAAAGGAAGAGAGTAGAGGATGACGTAGAGTTGAGGACGATGACCATCTATATATGGATAGTAAATTTACGTTATATTTGTATTTGATGTTAAATTTACAATTTTATATTAAGTAATTCCATATATGATTACAAATTCAAACGTTTATTTTGTTAGCAATAAGACCAAAGTATGTTTGTTCCTTGGCCAAAGGAGTTAGTATTTTTATATTAGTAAAATAATTACAAATGTATTTTTAGAAGTACATTACAATATGAAATTTTCTAAAATAAACTACAACAATCAAATATTTAATACAATTAACAAATATTAGTCTTCCATAAGATATACATAACTACGATTAATTCAAGTTGGTGGGGTTCTTCATCGTCATTTGCCTGAGAGGGTTTTGAGGCAATATGGCTATGAGCAGCCAATTCCTATCTCTCCAGGTGTGGTTCAAGAAACTAATATAACTACAATTGATGATCGGTGGTTACAGTATGTCAAACATGTCTTGACGTCGTTGACATTGGCTTACTCTCCATCTACATGTGCTGAGGGATACCTTAAGTAGTTTAGGAGGGTGTCCCATCCTTATGTCATTCTTTGTGCTGACGAAGACCGACCAAGTCTCATACCCTGACGACGCCATCACATCGCAGGTGATATGCCAATATCCAAAAGGACAGAGTCAGAAAACAAAACAATCTTCGAGTGAGTCACTTTGTTTTCATTATGTTGATAACTTTTTATAAGAATACATTTTTATGCAATTGCATGTTATTCTTATTACATGACGCACTCAAACGCAAGGCGAACATTCTACAGAGTATGGTTGATTGTCGTGATGTTAATGATGGAACAGTTGCATGGGACATGACTCATGAGGCATTACAGATAGCTCATGCAACGTGTGAAGAATGTGGTAGGAATGTTAGAGGATATCATAACGTTCGTGGCTGATTCATCTACATCAGCTTAGATTATAGGATTTCATCATGTTTATTTTATTTTGACATTGTAATTTAAGGTTTTGAAACTCTTCAGTTGTAAACTTCTTATCAAACTATGTAATTTAAGTTATAAGTATTACATATGAATGTTTCTATTAATAATACATAATGTATTAGTTAGACTACCGTCTACATAATTGGTATGAACACCCATTAACTTCATATTTTTTTACAATCCAATAACATAGAAGCATTAGCACGCCTTAGCTTCAAGATAACAGGAACTAGACCACATGACGTCTAGCATTGGTATAGGACAAATATATTGGAATTTATAAAAGTATAAGTTTATAAAATTACAAAATTATATAATTATAAATTTATAAATTTATAAAATTGTAAAATTAATTAAGTGTTTGATCCTTAACTGTGCTAGGGATCCCCGCAAATAAATTGACCACCATTATTCGCAACTAAGGAATGAGGTAAACCATGTCAGCACACAATATTTTTTTGGGAAGTTTTTCATACTTGTTGAGCAATGATAGCGGTTAGAGTTAAGGATGACAAATAAACTCGCCTTGTTGATATTGTCCGATCTCGTTTTTATTTTGACGAAAAATCTCTGCATTTACTAGATATGGTATGAGCGATATCCGACTTTTTCAATTGGGTAAAGGAATAAGAATGAGGATAAATATATTTGCCTCGTCCTTGTCCCTATAGCTACCATAATACCTATCTTGTCATACTCATAATTTATTAAGTAACCTTATATATATATATATATATATATATATATATATATATATATATATTTTTTTTTTTTTTTATATATAATATTATATATAAATTTATAATTAAAAAAAAATGTGACACGTGAGAAA
>Ga0099822_1005998_pt1 | contig 15862 bp, 10 predicted proteins | sample CowpeawhiteBW_FD_76839 | JGI IMG/M metagenome (GOLD analysis project Ga0099822, IMG submission 76839) | Root nodule microbial communities of legume samples collected from California USA - Cow pea white BW | ecosystem: Host-associated > Plants > Roots > Nodule | place: USA: California | collected...
ACAAATCTATAACTCTTCTACCACTAAGATTCCTTGCGTCTATTTTTCGCTTGCCTTTGTCGTATAACTTTGATTCACATGACATCATGCCCTCACCTTTCAGCTTGATCCACACTTGTTACATCACTACTGACTTATCTCTTTAAATCAAAGGATACTACTTCGTTGGGGATCACATCTCCTAAGAATGAGATTAAGAAAACAACCAATTCACCCTTGAGATTATGTCCCAACCTTGTAAAGGAAACAATTCAAATTGGCTTTGAATTTAAATCCTTTGGTCACCATGAGACACGAGACCCACCCGAGTAAACTTCACTTGACCGCAACTGTAGCAAACCACCATCTCAACTCCAACTCCCTCTTGCAGGCACCCATGACTCTTTTACCATATGCGCGACACCAAGAGGTATATGATCCCAAACAAAACCAAACCCATATCCCAAGCACCACTTTTATACTTTGTATCCTCAAATTTGATCATTTGCGCTACTCACTCTGGCACCAACTATAGTATACACCATTTCAATTTCTTCAGACTTTTCTTCTCCTTTCATTCTTTAGTGTATTTTGCCCCCACTAGCTCTTGCCATTCATACAAGACCCAACACTTACATTTCTTGGCCTCAGCCCAAGGTCAATTGTTTTGCTCATGTGAACTACTTTTCCTTGAAACATCCTTCAACCAACTCCAAAGACCAATCATCTCCTTCTAACTATCCAACCTAGTACGAAACCTTTATGCCACTTCCTTTTTTTTTATCCACATATTATTTTATTATTTTTTTTCCTTTACTTATGAAACATCATCTTACTTGACTGATTCGTAAGCTCTGCTCCATCTTAGCCTCCAACTAGAGATTTGTCGTCTTTTTACACTTCATGGTCTTTATCTTTCTTAGCTTGCTCGATGCCAAGCAATCTCATTATTTTCTGCAACCCAGGATTTGCTAATTGCTTCTCTTCCACCAATCCAAGAAAACACTAGATATGGCCATACGACCAAATTTAATGACACTACTCTTAACATTACATGTATTTGTAGAACTTTGAACCCCGACATTGCCGGAATGTAGAACCAAGTTGATTTTTCCTCAAACATTGTTACACTTGCATGCACTGATATCTCCCATATGTTCTAACCTCTAGATTCAAATTATTTTGGAAAACTTGCGGTATTTGATCCCAAACTTGTCCTTAAAGATCCCTTAGTCCAATCGTTGCTAAATTCCAACATCTTTTCTCAAACTACTAACCCAAACTTAGCTTTCCTTGCTCAACGATATACATCACAAAACAACTTCCTATCTTTGAGGCAAGAAGTTGTCTCAGAGACCTCATCCAACACTTGTAAAGGTAAGCAAGCCAAGTTGACATTAGATCTGCATTCCTTTATTTCTATAGACACCAGATACAGAGCATAGAGGCATAAAAAGATAAACTAGAACATACGAAACAACACTCCATCATTTATAAACAACCAAACCCTTTTGTCTGTCACCCTTCTTTCCTCAACCAGTAGAATTAAGAAAGGAAAAACAACCTTTAATCTAGTCATGAGTGTACACCCTCATTACTTTATCAAGGCATTTTCTGTTCTCAAAACTTTTGGTTTCACTTACAAACTTGACTAGACATGACTACTCACGCCCGCGAGGCATGACAAACCCACAACCTCAGGTCATTTTAAGGACGAACTGCTCTGATACCATAAATGTAACGTCTCATTTTAATAAATAGACTTAATTAAATGACACGTCACACATAAACAATATTCCGAGAAAAGGTTCGTAGTATAACTCACTCCTTAAGAATATCCAAGAGTTTTAAAAGAACATCCTAAGGCACATCACGATGCCAATACACACAGGATACATAATACAACCATAATACAATTAAGATTGAAAACAAGTTAATACATGGGCCATAGCCTTAAGGGAAAATCCACTAAGCGGGAACCAGCCCAGGCGAACTAAGCAGCAGAGTCACCATTTCCCTGTTGACCACGAGAACCTCTCGCATCTGCTCACATCAATAAATTGATGATCATCGCAAAAGGAGAAGAACCGCATACAAGGCAACCAACAAGCAAATAGGGTAAGCTAGAGTAGAAAACAATTTATCTTACAGTCACATGATATTACACAATCCAAGCACTCTATATCATCCAAAACATGTTATGACTTTTCAAACAATACACTAGACTCAGACTTGACTCATCCGGATACATATAATCTAGTCGGATTCAACGGATGCTTGCACTTGTGGTGGATTCCTCTGCTCAACCCCTAGCTGCCCAGCTCTGAGCTATGTGTTACAAGTGTTATAATGAATCAATCCCCCACACACAAGGTTAGCCCTTAATGAGTTTCAGGTCTCCTGCTACTCTCACCACAAAAGTCAATCCGCTCTAAATGAGACTAATTGACTCCTTAGAGTGTCAGGATGCAATCCTTACCTTGAATCCTTACCAAATTATATAAATGGGGCACCACCATGGACACCCACTAACAGGAGCCATGGAATTACGTCCCGACCACTAAAGCGTGAGCCTGAAACCCTACCTAGAGACTTCAAGGAATTACGCACTGACCATGGACCAATCATACTCAATCAATCAAGTAATATTTATCATGCACATAAATCTCATGTCAACCTCTATAACCAATCCTCATTCCCATCACATGTGGAGTCCATATCAACTCATCCTTCCCAAACCATGAATATAGAATTTCATCTCATACCAATACCATGCCACTTTGATTACCAACCATCTCATACATGCCAATGCCAAGGTCATGTTAAACTTATCAATCACAGACCATAAACCATTCTAATCATACCCATTCGCCCAATTCATGCTTTTGAAAGTAATTGAATCAATCCACAAGTTCAAGTTAAAGTAAGAAATTAAAATTCTGCAGCAATTCTCGCCCAATACATGATTTAATTCTAATAAGAACTGCTAAAAAATGTCATACAAAAAAATTTAGTTAGCTTCCTTTATTTCTTAAAAATTTCAGTTTCTTTCTTTTTCATTTTCGTTCTTCCATATGTTTTCTCCATTGTTTCTTGTGCTTCAAATACGTCCTATTTTAGAGTAATATGCAATTTTCCTCTTATCCTATTTATAAAGCTCCATTATATCTAAATGTCACAACTTAGGAGAGATTCATGTAACAAATCTCATTTCATAACTTCTCTTATTTCCAAAAAACCAACTTATTTACTCGTTTTGATTAACGAATTTGGTTTGTAACCACAATTAATTGAATAATTGTTCACCAAACCATGTTTTCAAAAAATCGTTTAAATTAAATAAATCTTATAAATAAATAATTAACAAACTAATAAATCTTTTAAATTAAATAAATACAAAACCATTTTATCTTTTATAATTAAATTATATAACTAATAAACCATTTTATCTTTTACATAAAATATCTATTTAACGTCATTTATTTATTTTCCTAATTATTATAATTGTTCAGAGTCTTATCATCACTTTTTTTATTGTGATCGGAAATACGTAGGAGTGATGTCATTCTTTATCGGGTTTACATTCAAAAAGTCAATAAATTTCAAAAATCAATTTTCAAATGCTTTTCTTTTCAATAAACATTACATAATATAATTGTCGCAACCGAAATCGCGACGGGACGACGAACCAAAAATTAAAATTTGTAAAAAATAAAGTTTGGTTTCACCACCATAGCTTATTCAGGAAAACTACGGGAAAACCAAAAGGATAAGATAAGGTCTGCGAAAAACCAGATTTTGGGTTCAGAAGTCGGTAACGCGTGGGGAAGATATGTATTAGCACCTAGGGGCCGTCCTTAGACGGTGCCTTAAATTAAACATGCAAAAGAATGTGTTTTTCACAATATTTAATTTTCCCCAAAAATAGCAATAAAATAATGTACAAAAGAAGTAAAAATATTTTTTTAGTTTTTTGGGCCCGACGAGAATTAATCCTCGCTCCTACGTATCTCCATTCACAATGGAGAATCAGGGTTAAGTAGTTCTTTAAAATCTTTTAGAAATTGTTGATTTGAATTTTTTTTATATTTTTATAATTTTGAAAACCTTTTTATGTTTTTTGTATTTTTAATTATTTGACAATGAGTGTCACGTAACGCGAGTGGGCAAACAGACACTAAGATTAAACAAAGAAAACTATTTTTTATCTTTATTTGTTTATATAATTTTTGATATATTTTCTAAAAAAAATATATTTGAAAAGTAGTGTCACGTGGCACGAGCGGCTGAACAGACAATAAAAGAGACAAAGAAAAATATTTGTTTATGGTTAAAAAAAATAATGAAAAATGAAAGTACGAAATCAAAAGAATTAGAAATTGGCACGTCAATGACGTACCTTCAAAATTTTTCGATATATGTTCTCATCTATATCAATCTCACCCTCTCGTTTTCCTAGCCAAGGTAAAAAAGAGGTGTTTTTATGTGGGTGGTGATGGAAGAGAAAGAGGAAGTGTAGAGAATATTTTCTTTCGATTTTCTATCTCCTTCAATATATTTTTCTTTGTTTTGAAAGAGAGATAAAAAAGAAGATATGTAGGTGGAAGTGGTGATGGGAAAGAATTAGAGAAGTATAGAGAATATTTTCTTCTTTGGGTCCCTTTTCATGTGACAGACCGTCTATTTATATTTACAAATTGCAATATCAATGCAATCTTAGCCTTAAGTGTAATGAACAATATAAGGAAGAAATATGAGAATCAAATCATAGCAAATCAGAGCGCAAAATCAATCAAGATCAGTGATATTGATTCTAACAGTTAACAAATCAGAGCTCAAAAATCAATCCTAATTTGTAATACTGATTCTAATTATATGAAGAGATATTGCTTTTATATATTTGAATCATATCACCAATTTCTCTATCAGAACAAAGTTAGAATATATTTTAATTTTTTGGACTTATTATGATGTATGTGATAATAAATTAGGCTTTTTTTTTTTTTTTTTTTTTTTTTCTTTTTTCTATTTCTCTTTTTTTTTTTTTTTTTTTCTAAAATTAATGTTTGAAAATCTTTTAAGAAAATTTTGTTTCACATTTTTTTTATTTTTCATTAACTAAAAAAGCTTTTTACTTTTTATTTTTTTTTAAATAAATTTATTAACCCAGACGAAATTTGGTATTAACAACTGCCCCTCTTTACTTAAATTTTACTAGATAATATGTAAATTTGACTTTTTCATATTATTATAATGAAAGATAAGTAAAGATAAAAACACTAATTTCTTTCGGGTTTCAAAAGAAGAAAACTTTGAAGACAAACTTGACTATTCTAGAGGAGATGATTTGTATCTGAATGAAAAGAACTAGGTGGCCATTACCAAGTAGAGGGTCTCGATTTGACACATAAATTCTTTTTGTTTTTTTTTACTTTTTGGAAAAATCAAATTAGACCAATCCCGAGGAGACGGTCTATATCTAAAAGATTTAGTGACCATTACCATTTAGAGAGTCACGATCTGACAAATCAGATTGTTTTATTATTTTCTTTTCTGACTTTTTGAAAAAACATATTAGACCAATCCCGAGGAGAGGGTCTATATCGAAAGGAAAGAAATAAATGATCATTGCCTCGCAGAGGGCCTTAATGTAAATAAAGTGATGACCATTGCATCACAGAAGGCCTCAATGTGACAAAGAACTCAATGACCATTGTCGCGCAGAGGACCTTGATGTATAGAAATCAATGACCAGTGCCTCACAAAGGGTCTTGATGTAAAGAAATCGATGACCATTGCCTCGCAAAGGATCTTGATGTAAACAAAGAAATTAATGACCAGTGCCTCGCAAAGAGTCTTAATGTAAAGAAATTGATGACCATTGCATCGCAAAGGGCCTCAATGTGACAAAGAAATCAATGACCATTGTTGCACAGAGGGCCTTGATGTAAAGAAATCAATGACCAATGCCTCACAGAGGGTCTTGATGTAAAGAAATCGATAACCATTGCCTCGTAGAGCGCCTCCATGATGAGAAAATTTGTGACCATTGCTTCGTAGAGGGTCTTGATGTAAACATAAGAGAATCAATGACCATTGCCTCGTCGACAAACAGCGTGAGACTTACAAAAAAAAATTGTCATTGCTGACTTTTTTTTTCAAATTTCTTTATTTTTTTTTTGAAAATGATTTTCAATGATTTTATGGAGTATGATAGATGATTTGATTATGCATGGCATGTTATGATTTCTTTTTGAACCTATATGATGATGCATACATGGATGCGTGGATGCATGGGTGGAATTTGCTTTTTTTTATTTTTCATTTTTCTTTTATTTTAATTTGAGAGTAAGGAAAACTAGGCTTAGAGGCTAGAAAAAAAAACTGTGAGGCTAGAGAAAACTGGGTTTAGGGGCCAATGTGAAAATTAGGCTTGGGGGCTAGTGTGGAAACTAGGCTTGAGGGCCAATGTGAAAACTGGGCTTGGTGGCTAGTGTGAAAACTGGGTTTGGGGGCCAGTGTGGGAACTAAGATTAAAGGACAGTGAAAACTGGGCTTAGGGGCCAGTAAAAACTAGGCTTAGGGGCCAATGTGGGAACTGGGCTTAAGGGCTAATGAAAACTGGGCTTAGGGGCTAGTGGAAACTGAGCTTAGGGTATATTGGTAATTCATATGAATGAAGAGGACCATAAATTTGAGAAACATCATAAAAACAAAATTGTGTATTTTTTTTTTTAAATTTCCTTCCTTCTAAAACGAAAGGATTCAATAACCATTCATATGAGTGAAGAGGGTTTTGATTGGAAAGGTGGAAACTAATTTATTCAAAAAGATGAAGGACTCATGTATGCATGACTTGGTATGATGTATGAATTACCTTATGTATGACTTTTTCTTTTGCATTTTTTTTTTTTTTAAAACAAATTCGAATTGTTCCACATTTCATTGTTATTTCGAATTCATGGAATCATTCTACTTTGATATTTTTTTACTTTTTCAAATCATTTCTTTGGTCTAATCAGTTTACTAATAAATACTTTTTTTTAATCATTTCTTTTGAAACTCTATTTGAATGACATCCATGAAATTGTCAAGGGCTTGGAAATGCTGGGATGAGGTGATGATTATTAACTAGGTAGTTACCCCAATTTGAATTGGTCTCGAGCACAAAATGTGTTTGGACTTTCCCCAGTTATTGATCGTATGAAGCAAATGATGGGGACTTCAAAAAAATTGCCCTTAGTGTGAGAGCCTAGGATGGTTTTAGGGTGCAAAAACGTGTTTGACTTTTCCCAATTGAAGAGATTGAAAAATGATAGGGTCTTCATAAGTTGCCCCTAATGTAGTTATAGTCTTTGATGTAATTAAATGCCTCGATTTGAATGATGGGAATATATGAATTACAAAAAAAGTGACTGCCTCAGTTTGGGTTTGATAAAGATGGACTAGTTTAAGGTTGGTCAAGGTTTAGGCTTAGAACGGGGATATTATAGGAGCAAAGATGGAATTTCATGAAGAATGAATTGAAAGGAGGCAACCCAAATTTACCTTAATTGCTTGAATGCCTATGCTGATTTTGGAGCTTTGAAAACATGTCAACCAAACATAAACAGCCCTAGTGTTTAAAAGAAAATATCTGAACACACTTTTCAATCTTTTTTTTAGAACAAACCATTTAGCAAATCAAAAATTTCCTCTAAATTAAAACCTACGAAAGATAACAACCAATCTTTGATCTGTGTGGACTTTATTAGGCTTATATCGTGGCCAAGGCTAGGGGTATGGAAGTAAATGATAGTAAAGGCCCAAACAAGTGATGTGAGGGTTGTTTCAAACAAGGATCTTTGAATAATGTTTCATTCAGAATTTGTTTGACTTCTTCTTGTTCACCTTTTGCTTTTCTTTTTCTTTTCTTTTCTTTTTCTTGATAACCATTTTTTTTGTATTGGTGAACTACCATTCGGATGAAACAAATGCGAACATTATGCCAACCCTTAGTGTGAGGGTGATCTTTGTTTAGGATAATTTGAAAGAAATATTTTGGAGGCTCAAATTGGGTAGCAAAGGCTAATTATTTTTTTTTTGGGATAAAGAAACATGGTCACACATCATTTAAAATCATGATTGTTTTCTCAGAAAATTTAATTCACAGGAAAATAATTTATTTCATATGACAATATTTCCCTTGTTTTGTTCTCTTTTCTCTTCACTTTTTTTTTCTTATTTTTGCCTAGACTGTCCTTTGAAGTTTTTAGTCTAGTTGACTTTTCTTCAATTTTTTTATTTTTTTTGTGTTCAGAGACTTTCTTGAAATTATTTTAAGGTATGTGTCCCCTTTATGATGATATCAATGGAAATAAAAACAAGGTTTATGGTGGAAGAGAGATGGAAAGGGAGATGGATTTGAGCAATTTCATGCATGCAAGATTAGATAGGTACTTCAAAAGAAATGATAACAAAATTTTTTGATTTTTTTATTCAATCCACTAATTTGACCAAAGAATGTGTTATTATATTCTCATTTTTCATAAGAAAGATTCCAAGAATTTGGTGATAAAGAAATTCAGAAACAAATTGAATTTATTGCAATGCAAATTTTTTTATTTTTTTTCTTTTAAAATTTATGTTGATGCATGCTATGTGTTTGAATGCTATGGACAGGGTACCATGAATGACCATAGAATGGGAATGCAATGAATGATTATGCCACGCTGGACACTTATTCAAATGATATGCCAATGAAATGTATGCTTATGCCTAAGGAGGCATTTTTTCCTTTTTTTAATGTTGTGACTATGATGAATTTATTATTATATACAAGGAAATGTGAGGGTAAATGACGCAAATAGTCTCCTTTTTATGCCTTAATTTAACATAGGTTCCACGCTTAAAGTTCTAAGGCAAAATATATGTGCTCACAAGGATAGTTCCCTAATACCTACAGATCAAGGTCACTAGAGTTATGGCCTACTTCATGGCATTTTCCCCGACAGTTGGTAAACAACAAGAAGTGGCACTACTACACAATCCCCTCTAATTCTAAGCAACTCAGACCCGGGTATAGGGCCCCATTCATGTAATGAACAAAATGTGTGTGAGATCATTCCCAATACCAAAATAAAGAAGAATGTACACAAACAATTATTCTAAATATAAAAAGAGATAAAAATACAGATATCCAAAAACAAAAAAAATGTGAAAGAAAAAATATGAAGAAAAACCACATCAATTTTACTCATCCAAATAAATGGTCTGACTCTCTAGCATCCCTAGTCGAGTCGCCATCTTTCGCAACCGAAATCGCGACAAGACAATGAACCAAAAATAAACTTTGAAAAAAAAATAGAGGTTTGGAGTCGCCACCATAGTTTATTCTGGAAAACTACGAAAAAACCAGAAAGATAAGATAAGGTCTGCAAAAAACCAGATTTGGGGTCCGGCAGTCAGTTACGCGTGGAGAAGGTATTAGCACCCCACAATGCTTGTCCTAAGACGACACCTTTAATTAAACATGATAAAGAACGTGGTTTTCAAAATATTTAATTTTCCCCAAAAATAGTAATAAAATAATGTACAAAAGATATAAAAATAATTTTTTAGCTTTTTGGGCCCGACGAGAATTAATCGTCGCTCCTACCTATCTTCATTCACAATGGAGAATCAGGATTACATAGTTCTTTATAATCTTTTAGAAATTGGTGATTTGATTTTTTTTTTATATTTTATAATTTTGAAAACCTTTTTATGTTTTTTGGTATTTTTAATTATTTAAAAATGAGTGTCACGTGACGCGAGTGGGTAGACAAACACTAAGATTAAACAAAGAAAATTGTTTTTTATCTTTAGTTCTTAATATTATTTTTGATATATTTTATAAAAAATAAATTTAAAAATTGGTGTCACGTGTCGTGAGCGACTGGACAAACAATAAAAGAGACAAAGAAAAATATTTGTTTATGCTTAAAAAAAATAATGAAAAATGAAAAAAAAATCAAAAGAATTAGAAATTGGCAATGACATACCTTCCAAATTTTTCGATATATGTTCTCTTCTATATCAATCTCACCCTCTCGTTTTCCCAGCAAAGGTAAAAAGGAGGTGTTTTTATGTGGGTGTTAATGGCAGAGAAAGAGGAAGTGTAGTGAATATTTTCTCTTAATTTTCTACCTCCTTCAATATGTTTTTTTTTGAAAGAGAGATAAAAAAGGAGGTGTGTAGGTGGGAGTGGTGATGGGAAAGAATTAGAGAAGTGTAGAGAATATTTTCTTCTTCCGGTCCCTTTTCATGTGACAAACTATCTATTTATATTCACAAATTGCAATATCAATGCAATCTTAGCCTTAAGTGTAATGAACAATATAAGGAAGAAATTGGTCATGATAGCAACACATTATGAGAATCAAGTCATAGCAAATCAGAGCACAAAATCAATCAAGATCAATAATATTGATTCTAACGGTTAACAAATCAGAGCACAAAAATCAATCCTAATTAGTAATATTGATTCTAATCATAAGAAGAGATATTGCTTTTAATTATTAGAATCATATCACTAATTTCTTTATCAGAACAAAGGTAGAAAATATGTTTAGTTGTTGGGCTCATGAAGAGGAGTGTGATAACAAATTAGGCTTTTCCTTCTTTTTTCCTTTTTTTTTTCTTTTTTCCATCTTTTTTTTTCTAAAATTAATGTTTGAAAATCTTTGAAGAATTTTTTTTTTCACATTTTTTTTATTTTCCATTAACTAAAAAAACATTTTTTATTTTTATTATCTTTTTGAAAATAAATTTATTCACCCGGATGAAATTGGGTGTTGACAATAATTTTCCATTGTCAATGAGAATACGTAGAAGCAATGTCAATTCTTGTCGAGCCCAAATAATTTTCCATTGTTTTGTTTGATTTTTTGGGGAAAACAAATATCTTAAAAATTTATTTTTATTTTTCATTTAATTAAACATAACTATCTTGGGACAAATGTTATTCGGTGTTGATACCTCCCCACACATAATCGACTTTCGAACTTGAATTTGGTTTCGAAGACTATTCTTTTTCAAAGTTTTTTATAGTTTTCCACAATAAACTATGGTGATGACTCGTTTGTATCTTTTAATGATTTTCATTATCCCGTTTTGATTTCGGTTGCAAAAGATGGCAACTCCACTAGGGATATGGTTGAGCGTCAACCTTAGTAGTTAAGTATGCAAAATGTATGTTGTTTTTATGTATTTATTTTTCCCTTTTCTTTTATTTTCTTATATATATTTATCTTTATTGTCTTGATACCATCTATGTTTGCTTTGATGTCTTGCTGATTATATTGTGAAATTATTGAATCCTAGGGTAGATGACAATTGCTATATCTTCTTGGGAATTTTTCTAGCTGTTTTGCAAGTATGGGTTTGGATAGTCTTAGGTTATCCTCTCTTCACAACTACACATGTTATGATAGTGCATTCATTTTGAGATTGGGGTCCTATACCTAGACCAGAGTGAGCCTTAGGGAGTGGAGGTTCAATGATTCCCATGTTAGATGCCAAATCTACTTGGCTATTGTGATGACCTCATCTAGAGTTTACTTCCTCTTGACATACAACATTTGTTAGGTTGCCTATTGATGAATGATTAAGTTTGTTCCTTTTATATTTGTAAATATTGTGATAAGTTGTTTAAGAAAGTCTAGTAAAGATTTCCACTGGACATTAAGATAACAAGCTAACCAGATGAAGGTGCACTTCAAAAGACTCTAGAGATGAAGAGAAAGGGATTGATTGAAGAAAAAAAGAACATGATGATCAATATAGCATAAAAATCGAATGAAAGAAAGGAAATGAAGCAAAGTAGAAACTGAAAGACAAGAAATGAAATTGTGAGTGAAACACCCCACTTCAAGGAGAGGCCAAAGCCATGAATACTTGGAGATGAATGGGGATGTGCCGTCACTTGAGTTTAGATCAAGATAAGGCTTAGAAGTTTCATTCCTAAGGGAGGATACTCTCACAAAGGTTGAACAAATGTGTATATTACTCCAAAATGATCAACCTCATTACATGTAGTAGAGGACCTCTTATATAGAAAGGTTTAGGGGTCTCTTAGCAATAACAAAAAGGCTACGAAACCATGCACTCTAGAAGGTAGGTTAAATGGTGCAACACATGGCCTCTTAAAGATGGATTCTTGACCAAGACATGTGGTCTCCTTTTCTAGACGCTTCTAGATACTTCCAAGGTGGATTCTTGGTCAAGTCATGTGGTCCCCCCATTCTAAAGGTTTCTAGAAGGTTTTGTCTTTTCTCTCTCTTTCACATGAGCTCCTTATTATCTTACAAAAACAAGTAAACATATATTAGTATGTTGACTTAACTCAAGTCAACTTTAGTCAACAAATCAACCCTAGTAAAGGTCAACAAGTGAACTAAGATTGATGAACTAAGTCAACTTTAAGGAAATCAAACTAAGGAAATGCTAAACAAGGATAGAGATTGAGAAGCCTCCCCTCTAGTCATGCTTCTTGTGATTCTTCTTGGAAGGGCTTCCATGGTGTTTGGTGTGGTCATGGCTTCATCATCCTCCCCTTCTTGGAGAGAATTTGATCATGAATTCTTATATCCTATATCAAAAGGAGAAAGATCACACATATTAAATGAGTTACTTGTGTTATAGCTTGGAGGTAAGTTTAACTCATACGCATTGTTTTTTTATCTTCCTAATGACTTGGAAAGGGTCATCTCCTCTTAGAAGAAGCTTGGACTTCCTTTGAGTACGAAATCGTTCCTTCCTTAAGTGAAGCCAAATCCAATCTCCCTCTTTGAAGATAACTTCCTTATCCTTTTTTTTCCATCTTCTTCATGTTTCTCACTATTTTCTAAATGGTTTCCTTGACTTGTGCAAGTAAGTCTTGGATCATCTTAGCCTTGGTTTCCCCATCTTGGCAAGTCCATGCCTCATGAGTGGGGAGGGTAAGAAGATCTACGGGATCTAAGGGTTAAACCCATAAACAACCTCAAAAGGAAAGTGGGAAGCAATCGAGTGCACCACCCTATTGTATGAAAACTCAATATGAGGAAGAAGTTCCTCTCATTCCCTAGTATTTTTGACTATCATTCACCTTAACATTTGTCCCAAAGTTCTATTCACCACCTTGATTTAGCCATCACTTTGAGGGTGGCAAGTGGTAGAAAAGAGAAGTTTGGTTCCAAGCTTCCCCCACTATGTCCTCCAAAAGTGGCTTAAGAACTTGGTGTCCCTATCATTCACAATGGTTCTAGGTATGCCATGTAGCCTCACAACTTCCTTAAAGAATAGATTTACAATGTAAGTTGTGTCATCAACCTTGTGGCATGGAATGAAGTGGGCTATTTTAAAAATCTATCCACAACCACAAAGATGGAATCCCTACCCTTCTTAGTCCTTGGGAGCCCTAAAACAAAATCCATTGAAATGTTAACCCAAGGCATGGAAAGGATGGGTAAAGGAGTGTAAAGGTCATGAGGTTGGACTTTAGACTTTGCTTTCATGCATGCTACACAATTTTTCCAATGCTTATCTACATGTTTCCTCATATGGGGCCAATAAAAATTTTCCTTCAAGATTTCCAAAGTCTTATTAGGCCTGAAATGTCCCATCCAGCCTCCCTCATGTGCCTCTATTGTGAGTTATGCTTTTAAGGAATTTTGGGTTTACAAAACTTGTTACCTTTGAAAAGGTATTGATTAGGGAGATAAAAGTGTAATCTTCTTACCTTGAAAGTTAAAAGAAAATTTATTGGTATGACCACCATGAAAAGCTTTTTTATCAAATTGTCATGGCCTACCAAGGAGAATGTGAGTTGCTTCCATAAGCACTAAGTCATATAATACCTCATCTTTGTAAGTCCCAATACAGAAGTTGATTAGGAATTGCTTGTCAACCTTGATATCTCCATCCTCACTAAGCCAAGATAGCTTATAAGGCTTAGTATGAGGGGTGGTTTTCAAGTCAAGCTTGTCCACAACCTTTGTGCTAGTGATATTTACACAACTTTCACTATCAATGATGAGGGATCAAAGCTTATTGTTGATTAGGCACCTTAAGTGAAAAATGTTTTCCCTTTAAGATTCTAATTCCTTCGGGACTTGGCCTGATGAGTTCAAATTTTTGCCCTCATTTAATATTTAAATTTAAGGATTTAATTGAATTTTCTGTGCTTAAAGATTGATTTAATTAGGATTTGTGATTATTTGATTTATTGAATAAGTTTGGTAAAAATGACGTAAAAATTGATTTTAGTTGCATAAAATATTATTGGATATTCTAACGTTTGTTAATGCAGCTGGAATTTATTTTTGGTCATTAATAGTGCGGATTTGAAATATTCAAAGTTACAAAATAAATCAGGAGCTAAATGCACCCCCGAATTTTATTTGCACACTCCTTCTAAAGTGGACCACCAAAAACCTGTTTTGCACCCCCCCGTTTTCACTAAGTTGCACCCCTCTTACCACTTAAACTACACTCAACCAGATCACGCCATGTGGCAATCCTTAACTTTTAAAATTGGTCAACCAGAACAAGCCACGTGGCAACAATCCCTGCATTAACAAGCTGTCCAATGGAAGGCTGCCATGTCATCATCTTCATCTCCAAAACAAAAACCCTAATTTTCCTCAAACCCTAGCCGTCACCATGACCACCAGTTGCGGCAGCCGCCACTTCCATCGTCAACCATCACTGCACCTGGGAGCCTGATTCGAATCCACACACCTTGCAGCCACCATCGCGAGTCATCTTCTCCGCAAGGAAACCATGGCGACAGTGGAGACGTTCGTGCACCTTCATCTCGCGCAACAACCATCATCTTCTTCCACACGAATCTGCCACGGAACCTGCACCAGATTTGCTTTCTTCACGCACCACCATTAAAGCGAGCCAGAATCAGAGCGCATCTGCACTGCGAATCCTTCACGCTGTTGCCACCACCATCATTGCAACAACGCCTCCATCACTTCAGAACAACAATGGAAACGTGACCCTCCACCACCGCAAGCTTCACGCAACAGCGCCGACAACCCCTGAGAACCAGAACCTGTTCAGAATAGCAGCGGAAGAACTACTGCAGCAACTTTGCGAACCAAAACGGAGAAGAAGAACGGAGCAGCGTCGCACATCATGCATCCACCACAGATCTGCAACTCGTCGAGGTTCCGCGCAGCAGCCACCACCACGTCGTCCACCATTGACGCAGCTTCATCCTTGCTGGAGAAACGGAGCAGCAACGCCGGAGAAACGGAGCAGCCGTCATTGCACCTTGCACCTACGGTAACAACAAGGATAGGGGCAGCAAACCCTAATTCTGGAGAGAGACTCTGTGTGCCACGCGTCAGGCTGCTATTGGACAGTCTAATTGGTCAACTGGTCAAGACTGGTCAACTGGTCAAAGCCAGCAGTCAACTCTGGTCAAAACTGCAAAAATGGTTAAATAAGAGGGGCAGAATTGGAAATTGGACAGAGATTAAGTTGCTAATTAATTAAATAAAAATAAAAGATTTTAGTAACCGACAGATAAAGCCCAAAGTTCAGTTGAAGCCTATATAAAGAGACTTAAGGGAGCAGAAATAACTTACAACTTACAACTTACAACTTAGAACTCTCTGGTTTTGGCAAACACCGTCATCCATCACATCTCTCATTCTCTCTTTTCTTTTATTTACTTTCCTTCATCATATATTATCATGTATTCCATCAAAGCCATGGAGGGCTAAGCTTTAAGGGTTGATTCCATTGTAATTTCTTAACTAGATTTTGAGGTTAGATGAATTTATGTGTTTGTTATTTTGATTATTGTTGTGGTTTTTGTTTATCTATGTCCTTTGCTTCTTAATCGAATAGAAAATAATGATTTTAA
>Ga0099822_1006001_pt1 | contig 15857 bp, 10 predicted proteins | sample CowpeawhiteBW_FD_76839 | JGI IMG/M metagenome (GOLD analysis project Ga0099822, IMG submission 76839) | Root nodule microbial communities of legume samples collected from California USA - Cow pea white BW | ecosystem: Host-associated > Plants > Roots > Nodule | place: USA: California | collected...
GTCAACCATTTCTTTTTTAACTTTTTATGTTTAAAAATTAAAAATAAAAAAAATAATTAAATTTCTTTTATTATATAAACAAATTTATATATATAAATAGAAATTTAAAAAAATAGAAAAAAAAGTGACGGGTCAATCTACTGGCCCTTTCTGATACGTGACGGGTTAGAGTATCTAACTTGTTTTTTATTGGTGAGCCAACCCGACCCAACTCATTTTTGACAGATCAAGGACGGAACGGACTAAAACAGGCCAAGCTGACCCATTTTATCACCTCTACAAATTTAACTAAAAATTTAAACAAATAATAGTTAAACAACATGTATAATATAGTATTCTTCTATTTCGTATCCATTGTAAGATCTACGGTCTTAAAAAAAAGAGCTAATATTTTTCCTATTGATCTTCTCCATTTCTACCTAATATTTTTCCTATTGATCTTCTCCATTTCTACCTGCACAAAATTTCATGAGAATATTATGTTATGTAACATCATTGTTATAGTTTTTATTATTTAGTATGAGAACTTTTTTTTCTAGCATGAGTGTTTTTTTTTTTTAAGTTGGAAATGATTCAAGTTGATACTTTTAGAAATAAAAATTTAATTATAAAAGGCAAGAGCTGTCAATATGTCAGCTTAAAAAATAGTCAATTATATAAACGGACTTTGACTAAAACTTTGTCGTGTAGCGTACAACGAAACATTAGCGTCAATTATGCTTGTCATATTTCTATAACAGGAATGTAAACTTCTCCTTGAACTTGAAAAAATAAAGACTGGCAAAAAAATTTACTCAGTCTTATTGTTTTGTCTTTCATCTCAGAAACAACAAAATAAAAAACAAAAAAATAATTTTTTGTCTCATACGTTATTCAACAAATTTGATTCTACATTTATGAATAATTTTATGTTATGTTTTTCACAAGGTTCAAAACTAATTCAAGGTAGTCCTGTAGAACTATATCCAAACTCCAATTGTGTGATTATGCGGGCTCAGGATGGATTACTATTCTTATATGAGTGTCACCTCACTATCAATCATATAAATGTGTTTATTAATGTATTAATGATTATTATATTACATTAACCTATGGATATGATTATTTTTATTTTATTTATAAAATGTGTTTTTGTTTTGTTTGTGTTAAGGATTACATTAACAAAGAGACATTTTGTGTCATTTATTTGTATATCGAATATGTTAAAAAAAATGTTTGAAATTGGACTAAAAACATTACAAAACATGCTACATTTTGAATTTTCTTACGTTATTAATATGCTTTGGATATTATAAGTTCAGTAATTAAAAACCTTTGCAAAAGATAAAAAAATTAATACAATTTATTTAGAAAAATTGTAAATCTATACAATTTTTCTAACAAAATGCAAATTTTTTAGATAAAATTACATATTTTTCAATGATACACAATTATATGAAAGTTTCCATACACCAAAGTGGCAATACATTTATGGTGATCCTCTCAAATAAACTTTTCACTCTTGTAATGATTTTCTTTTATTCTTGTTCTTCATATTACTTAATGTATGACTTTGATGAACATTTAGTAAAGCACCAACACATTTTGACATAAAATTTGTTGCTCATTTATAAAGAGTAATAGTAACTTCAAAATATTCAAGAAGTTTCAATTAATCAATGTGACCATTAAACTAAGTGTTTGGTAACGTGTGTGGTAAAATATGCTAGACCTAGACGCGAAATGTTATATTATCAAAAGTGATGTATATGTATGACAATCAAGAATACGTGAACTCTCTTGACTTTTATAAAAAAATATGAAAGCTATGGAATATAATTGTAACGTTGGATAAAACGTTTAAAAAAATACATATTAATCATTTTTACTTCATTTTTGAGAATTCAAATTTGCTTATACTTAAGATTTGTTTCCTATTTTTTTTTTCTAAATTAACCTAGAAATGCACAAAAAATTTCTTTGTCATTTTATTAATCTTGTCTCCCTCATTGTTTAAAGATTTAGTTGGCTTTACACTTCATTTTTCTTTTGTCTAAGTTTCATAATTGTTGTGGGTTACTAAAAATTTTGTGATAATGACATGTGATTGGTTGTATTGGTATGTTAAAATGAATATATGATAGAATGTGATGAATATAATGAATGTGATGAATAAAAAGAATGAATATGATGAAACTAATTTGTCAAAATTTTGATCGAACGAACTTACTTAACAAATTTACATTATTATTGGTAATCGTTATAAGTAACCAATTTTTTAAATGAATCTTTATCAAACGAGCTTAGTTTCATCACACAATTCTTTATCAAATGAATCTTGATACTCGTAATCATCAAATAACCATTTTTTTATTTATCAAATCTTTTTGATTGATAAACAAACTTTCATTAGGGATAACGGTTAGAGTTAATAATAACTTTTTATTTAATTAGTGTGAAAACATCACCAATTTTATTGAACTACTGAATTATATATTCTTCAAATTTCCAACCATGATATAATCATACACAAATTAAGCATGGCAATATTACAGAAAATAGAAAATTTGATTTGGCAGGAGTACAAGTTGTGTACGTACAGAATGAATCTTTGAGTAATGTCTAGCATAGCTATAGTTTGATTCTCTTGACGCAGGTGACTGCTACCTTTGCTTCTTCTTGTCTATCCCCTTTCCGAACGCCATGTGCCATCACACGTGCTAACTGCTCCAGACAACACGAATGTGCAAACTGCTTCTCTGCTCTACCACATTAAATATTCAAATCAAAACGTGCCTTTGTGTTTTACAACATGCTCCATTGCTATTTCTACACATATCTTCTCTCCATATCATACTACACTTTTTTTTATTCCAACCATCTACAAGATCATTTTCAAAGAGACCACCAAGTCTTCGTTTTGTTTTACACTTTGCAAGCATGCTTTTATTAAGTTTCAACTTCACGTCTTTAACCCTAACTAAAATAATATGCAACCTTATTCTGCAACTTGATGTTCCACCTCCACCTTAAGCTATCTAAGAAAAAGAAACGAAATACAAATCAAACAAATTTCTTTTACCAAAAGTCCAGAAATGGAGTTTAAACTTAATTCTAATCGATCTGAAATTTTTGACATTTTTCGAGTATTGTAAACTTATTTTATTTAATATAAAAATTTCAAAAACAACTTCATATGTAACAAGTCATATCAAATATGGTTGAAAATTTCATATCAATTAGAGATAAAATAATTTTATAGCACATAAGTGAAATGTAAATTTTACTTCATAAATTAATTTTTGTGAAATTGAATTAGACTTAAAATCCACTTCTTAACAAATATGATAATAAAATAGGAGTTTAAAAAGAAAAAAATTATTCAAAATACTAATCCTATATATTAACAAGGTTCTTGGTTTAAAAACTAGAGAAACATGAGGTTAATTAAGGAGTATGATATGTTTTGAAAGTGCTGATGATGATGGGGGTGTGATTAAAGTTTTTGAAGGATGATGATGAGGAAGTAGATTCTTAAACTGGGACTGGGACCAAGGGATCCTAATCATCGTTCTCATCTTCTTTCTGTAAAGATTAAGCTCTGGCTTTTGACCATTGACTCAGAGGCACGTGCACCGCATCCTTCTTTTCGTTCAAAACGCAGAAACGATGATTTCGGCGACGCACGTGCACTCCCTTGTCCCGACACACACTAACATAATCATGCCTTAACTCTCACCTTTGCATTCTTTAATGTCCTTTCCCTTTTTTAATCTGCTTTTAATACCCCTTAAATTAATCCCACGGTTAATTTTAATGTAAAGCCACGTTAATCATATCACATAAAATTCAAGTGGTACCCACCATGCACGTGACCATGCCTAAACTGTAACTTCTATTTTAAGCTTTTTTTAACCTCAATGCAGAACCAAGTAGTAATTTATTTATTTATTATCACAGTTGTTGCTTACTCAACACCGCCATTTAACATGCATGGATTAAAATAATCTACGCTTTGGTCGATCAAACTTTGATTTTAGTCATTCAGTTTATGTTTTTCTTTGTAAAACGGACATTAATTCATTATTATAACTCACTACAGTACAGTATTAGTTCACATTTTTAAATCTCCTTTTGCAGCTATATCAAAGTTATTTTTGTATTCGTTTTCATGGTTTAAGAACTCAATTCACATTACTGATTCCAAAATTTAAAAGATTTGACTTTTCTGGGGTCTGTTATTTGCTTCGTGGGTTTGTTTGTTGCAGTGTAGTAGATAACTAGATTGGCTTCAGAGTTTCCACTAATTGAAAAATAAATAAAGTTTTATACTTGAATATCGAAATAGATGTTCTTTTTAGAAACAAAAATTATGTCTATACGAGGAAACACATGGAAAAGAAACATCATGGGTCACGTTTTAAATGGGAAAAGAGAGACCGAGGTTAAGTATAATATGTAATGTAACTTCTATTTTAATGCCTACTTTTGTAGGATCAATGATTTTATTTCTTTCATACGATTAAACTGTATAACAAGTTAATATTTTTAAATAATCAATTATATTTAAATTTAGAGTGAATAAATTAAAATGTGTTTTAGAGTTAATTTTAGTTATTGACGGTTTAAACAAACTATTAAAAATTGTTTAACAAAAGGGGGTATAATTTTTATATGGTTGAAAATAATTTTGTCATACTTGCAAATATATTGTGCAAAATACATTTTCAAATGAGAGAAGAAACATATTGACAATGTTTAATTAAAGAAAGTAAGAAGAGCGGGAACTTCTACAAGTTCTAATATTAAAGTAAATTAATCTTTTTTTACTTACAAATATCATTTTTCTAATATTTTGTATACTCAACTGCAGTGAAGACAGAAAAGGAAAAAAAAATTAAGAGGAAAATACAAACAAAAATATATCTTTTGTTTAGTTGAAGGGAAAATAAAAATGATAATGAACGAAAAAGATAATTTTTAAAAAGTAGTTTTTTTTTCTTAATTTTCTCCTTCTGAGTCAAACAGATGACATGTCTTTAAGAGATAAAAAAATTATTCACAAGTGCTAATTGTCGCGTCTTGTTCTCTCTCCCTTTAAGAATGAGGTGGGTAACATCAAATACGGCCTAAATGAAAAGTAGAGAATGCAAAAGAAAAAACCTTTTGAAGTTCAGTTATTACTGCGTACACTCTTCCCTTTTTAGAGTGCACCCCGTTCCTCTTCTTTTTCCCAAACTACCCTTACTAAGAACACTTACATCATCTTCTTCTTAACTTCATTATGAAGGAAAACGGAAAAAACTCATTCTCCCACATGTCAAGGAATTGGTACCAAACTTTAACAAACGGGCTTTATCACTAACTGCAATCCGACAATTACTAACTGCACCTCCCAAAATCATAGTAAAAGCTCAAACTCCCTTTATCACTGCATACCACCACTGTTACTGTCACCATTGTGTCGCTTCCATCATCATAGTCTTTGAAGAGGAAGAAAAAGAGAGAAATGAAAAAAAAAAAAAATGTTTCAATTTTTTTTTCCGAAACACATTTCATTTCATATAAGAGTGTTTTAAAAAATTCATTCCATAAGATATTACATATGTTCCAAAGAAAAATTCCCAAAAAGCCTATGCCAAAATGCACTTATTCCAAAAGGTTTTCAGAAATTGTGTTTCTAATGTTTCATTTCAAAAGTTGTTTTGAAAATCTCGTTCCGAAAGTTTCGGGAAACTTATTCCGGGAAGTTTCCGAAACATGCATTTTTTGAAAGTCGGTTCACGAATGATAAAATCATCATTTTAAAATTTTGAGGTGGTGCACAAAAAATTTATAGAGGTGCAGAAAGTAGAAGTCGAATCGTGTGCGTGGCAGTTAGAAGTTGCGCATTTTTCCTACATCTTCATGATTTTAATCTGCACTCCCATAGGATGGTGAAATAATCAATTTGCCATGAAATATATAATTTTAAACCTAAATTCTCTCATCTTTTCTCTTTGTCTTCCTTGAGTCTTTGTTTTAGGCTTATTATGAAAAAACCCTTTGTTATTGTTAAAGAATGGTCTTGGACACCTATTGCCTCGCCTTTTCGGTTCAAGAGATTGATTTTCATAACTATTTTGTTGTGTGATTATTCAAGAAAACTTTTAAATTTTACAATCTAAAATTTATTTTCAAAATTTGAATAAACTCTAGATTATACATCTTGAAATTCAAAAAAATTATGGATTATACCACAACCTTCACAAATATATGCAAACACTCTAACACCAATACACTCAATGCCAAGAAGGCTATATATTTGAAAAATTGAAATTATGGGGTGCGGGGAGAAATTGCTTAAGTAACAGAAAAATAGCCCTCTCAATATAGGCCAAGCACTGGGCTTTAGTTGTTAGGTGCATAGAAAACAAGATGCTGATTGATTCAAAAAATATTACGACTTGATTATTAAAAAAAAATGGTGTTTTTTTTTTTTCATAATGCTTTTAGATCAACTATGCTGACAAATTGAATAATATAAGTCCATTATCTTTTAATGGTGAACATTTAAAATTAATTAATTAGAAAAATTCAATAAATCTTTTATAGTATTTCAAAAACAAAAAGTAAATAAAAATAAAAACCGACGAATTATTAAATTAAATAAGACACCAATTTAGATTTTGGGCCACACGTTTCTACATATGACGACTAGAAAGCGTGTCTACGTCACCGTATTGCATAGATTATGCAAGTGATCATTTTGAAGACACTTTATAATACGAAATGAAAAAGGATACTTTTTTCTTTTGTTATTATTTAAGTGGTATTTAATATAAATATAAAAAAAAACAGAGAGATGAAAAAGTTATTTAAATGTTATACTATACACATAATAATCCATATCAGTAAAGAAAAAAAAAAGTAGCAACATATGGTCGGTTCAAATAAAACTAAACCTAAATACCTAAAACAAAATTCGATTCAAGTTTTGTAGGTAACAAAATTTGTTTAGAAAATTAGTCATCATAGTAAACCCAGAAAAAGTACACAGAGCAATCAGAAAAGAACAAAAGTGAATAATAGGTAGATGGTAGAACCGTAGGAACTACGAATGAAAATGGCTAAAGAAGATGATGCATAACTACGACCCCAGCACCCTTTGGCAATCATCACACGCCATACACAAAAGTCCAAACCTGGCCCTCACCTTCGACCCTTCCCTTGGAAATCCCGATTAAAGCACTAATACAATAGTCTTTAAATCAAACACTTGCGAAACTCCCAAAACAACGCTTTGAAAATCATCATATACCACCCTTTTTTTACTCCTTTTTTTACAATGTTAAAGTCTCTTTCATACGTGTCTACTGTGACATGAGTTTCACTGGAATTGGTCTTGCTGCTTGTAGCTGATAGGGAGTTGAAGTTTTGAAGCTTCGAACAATCAAATGGATTCAATCCAAACACAGAAAGTTTATGTTGCTGTTGGTAATGATGCACAGGATGGATTTAAGACTTTGAATTGGGCTCTAAAGAAATGGAATTCTCATCCAATTTCCGTTGTTATTCTCCATGTCACACACAATACTCCCATGGATTATGTCTACACACCATGTAAGTTGGACTTGTGTATCGACTTTGTTTTCATTCTCTGCATTGAAATTCAACTGGGTTTAGCTTAGTTTTGTGATTCTTTTGCAGTTGGGAAACTTCCAGCAAGATCTGTGAGTGAGGAGAAACTACAAATTCTCAGGAAAGATGAACAAGAGAAAATCAACAAGCTGTTTTCCAAGTATGTTGCTTTCTGTGGCAAGGTGTGTACATTTTAAGTCCAATTAATTACTCAGATCATATGAAATGAAATTATGTTACAGTGTTTTCTGTTTCTGCATATAACAGGTGCCAGCAGAGATTCTTCAAGTTGAGAAATCAGATGAGCCAATGCAAAAGCGAGTCATAGACTTGATCTTTGGTCTAGGAATAACCAAACTGGTCATGGGATTTTCATTCATGAAGCCCTCCATGTATGTAACTTCCTTGGTTTTCTTATCAAAGAGTTTCATTTTGCAAGTAGAGCTAAATTGTCTCGTTTTTCCTTAATATGTGTTCGGTCTCTTGATTAGGAAATCTAAAGGTGCTATTAGTGGATTGTTCTATGTTCATCAGCACAAGCCTTCCTTCTGCGAACTGTTCATTATTTGTGGGGGGAAGCAAATTTTCCTGAGAGGAAAAAATGATGAGAAAATCATGGAGGATGATCATGGAGTCATGGTTGCAAGAATAAGAGATAAGATAACCTTCAAAGATTGGTTAGACAAATGGTTCAATGACAAAACCCACGATTCTCCAGATAAAAGTGAATCACTTTCCTCAAGCAATTTGGAGTCCCCGGTGACCAGAAACCAGTGGGAATTTTACCTGCAGGAAATTGAAAATTATTATCAAGAATTGTTGTCTTCCAAGTTGGAGGAAGGAAACTGCGGGCTAGATAATGACGACTCACAGATTGGTCCAAACGAGCCACATGTCACTGAACACAACAATTATAATATGGTATCTTACAACAATGACAGATATTTTTCCTCAAATATGTGTGTGGCCTTCATTAATGCTAACATTTATCTTCTTTGTTTCCTTTCGTTTTGTTTCTTGTAGAGAGTTGTTAGATGATTGGTTCACTTTTGCATATAATATGATTTGTTTTCATTGTACAATATTGAAAAAGAAGGCGCCTCTTTGTGAAAGTCCAAATACCCATCTTTCTTAAGAAAACTCTCACTTTGACTCTTGTTAACATTTGATATGTATGTTGAAAGAAATTGATGCCCATTGGTATTTATACTAATATTTAATGTGTTTAGTTTTCAATATGTGGAACCAATTTTCAACACTCAATCTATTGGTTTGTGTAAATTTTTTGAAAATATTACCACGAGTTTGAAAATGAATTCACTTTATGGATGTTCTTGTTCCCTTTTGAAATTTCACATGGTGTTGTCAAAAGTAATGCCTAACACTGTATCCTACTCAGAGTGGTGCAGAGAAAATTGAAGATCTGAAAAGTCAGCTGAAGGAAGCTCAGAAGACCATTCTATTGAAGAGGAAAGAGGCCAAAGATAGTAAAGAAAGGCACGCAAAAGCTGAATGGGCAATTTGTCTGTGCAACAATAGAGTAATACTCTAAATTTTTATTGAGATTAGAATTTTGTATATTGATATATGGATTAAAGAAAACATCAAAGATTAATGCATGCATGTAATGTTATACTTTAATTTTATTCATTGATTGTGATTATAAACATAATCTATCTTCTTGTTCAGCATTCTAGGGATTTGTTTTTCTTGCATGTGAGATTCACGTAAATTGTAATGTATGAATGCGATGGTTAGGCTGAGGAGGTGGAAGGTCGAATTCGAGAAGAGGTGGGTGCTAAGGAGGAGCTAAAGAAGGAATGGGAAGCGGAGAGGGAGCAGACGGAGGAGATGAGGATGGAGGTGGAAGAGAGGAGGAGGAGGCTCATTTCTCTGACGGAGGTGCAATCGGAGCTCTCCAACAAGCTTCAAATATGGATGCTGGCCAAGACGCGGGCGGAGACGCAGCTCGAGAGGGCGGTAGGGGAGAGAACGGAGATGGTGAGGGAGATCGAGGAGCTCAGGCGCCAGAGAGACGTGCTTAACCGAAGGATCGAGTTCTGCAAGCAGAAGGACGCAATTGGAATGGCCGCCAGACTCGCCGACACGCGCTGCACCTTCCGCGAGTACACGGCGGAGGAGATCCGGCTGGCCACCGACAACTTCTCCGAGCGGCTGAGGTTGAAGTCCGGCGGAGATTGGAGCAATGTGTACAGGGGACGCTTCAACCACTCCACTGTTGCCATCAAGATGCTCCCTTCTTTCTCCCTCCAACATTTCCAATCGAAGGTGCATTTTTTTCGTTAGGTTAAATTCTTATACAATTCATTCAAATTCCACGTTCAAATCTAAATCTACTAAATAATATGTTAATTTAGAATCAGAATCGATTATAGGAAATTAAAAACAAAAGTTAATGTGCATAGAATACTAATTTAGATTGCATTTTCAGGTGAGGCTTCTTGGTGATATTAGGCATCCTCATCTGATTGCCATGGTGGGGTTTTGCTCCGAGCCCAAGTGCATAGTTTTGGAATACATGCGCAACGGAAGCTTAAGAGACATGCTGTTTTCTAGGAGAAAAAACCGCGCTTTAAGATGGCACGACCGAATACGAATTGCCATAGAAGTTTGTTCAGGTCTGGGCTTTCTCAATGGAGCTGAACCAAGGCCCGTCATTCACTGCCATTTGACTCCATCCACAGTCCTCCTAGACCGCAATTTGGTGGCAAAGATCACGGGCTTTGGGCTCCATGATTGCACTGACGAACAGTGTAACGTCGAGTCAGATTTGCAGGCTATAGGGGTTTTGCTGATGCATCTTTTGACAGGAAGAAATTGGGCCGGGCTCGTTGAGGAGGTGATGACAGTGGATATGGACAGAGAGGCTTTGGCTAGCGTTCTTGATGAGATGGCTGGACAATGGCCATTGGATCTAGCAATAGAACTTGCAGGCCTGGCTTTGATGTGCGTGTCCACCAAAACCAAGCCTAACTCAGAACTGAGCATTGCAAAGGTGTTGGAGGAACTGAATGAGATAAGAAGAAAGGGGGATGAAATAGTTGGAAGGGAAGGACGAAAAGCAATTCTTGGTGGGTGTATAGATAGAGAGGGAACCAGTGATGTGCCTAGTGTTTTTCTTTGCCCCATACTTCAGGTTGGTTTCTTCATCTTTCAAAGAACTTTCTTTTACATATCCTAAATAAGGTTTATCCTTTCTTTTTGTTTCATGCACTTAAGGTTGTGTTGTTGGCTGCAGGAGGTAATGAAAAACCCACACTTGGCAGCAGATGGGTTTTCCTATGAGCTTGAAGCAATAGACCACTGGCTGCAGTCTGGGCGTGACACATCACCAATGACAAATATGAGGCTGAAACACACATTTCTCACCCCGAATCACACTCTCCGTTCCCTAATTGAGGATTGGCAGACCAATAAATCACCTAAACTTACACACTAATACCGAATTCTTTTTAGTTCATTAGATCATATGTACAGATTAGTTTGTGACTAGTGCTGATTTTTTGTTCTCATTGCCACCGGTGGACCATTAACTCCAAATAAAAAGTTACCAATTGAATTAGCATGTCATGGGTAGGTTCAAGCCTCCTTTCTGACTTACTATTCTTTTTTACTGTCAGAGTCAGAGACTTGCAACAACTATGAAGTATTAACTCAACATGAAACAGCAAAAATGGAATACTTATTCATATAAATATATCAATACAAGTATAGTATCTGGTTTTTCAGCAAGACAATTTGACAAGTAAAAAAATGCAATTTCCCAAGCATAATAAATGTTCTACAGCTATCACTCTATGGCCAACCTAATGTCACTATAACTATATTACACTGCATAATTTACGTTTGCCTTCACGAGCGGCAATACACATATCCAGGAGTGACCTTTATCTTGAAGGAATATTACCAAGATTAAAATGTCAGAGTGAACCAAGCATTATACTCCCAAACATTTAAAATTGAAACAACAGCAACACCGGGCGACCTTCTTTGGCAGCGAATATTCAGATAGCAAAGAGGGATCAGTGGAAATGTCTTCGGCTCTTGACCAGACAAACACCCCTCGCTCTTCTTGTCTGCCAGGGACAGTGTTGTCCAGTAGGAATGACACCAACAGTGTAACCACCATGTTCAAGGACATAAGAGCATTGATTGCAAAATCAAGCTTCAAGATTGAAAATGACAGGTCAGCACATATGCATCCAAAAAGGAAACAAGATATTGCTTAATTTGCAAGAAAAACAAGCTAAAATGAAGATTTGTCGTTAAGGACAAGTCTGCATGGTACCAATTTCAATAATGATAAATCATTTAGGATATGTTAGAAAGCGTGTGATTAAGTAAAACTTAAGATTCACATATTCATCTAACCTGTTTAATGCCTGAACGGAATGGTCCGCTTGATGCTGCTGCATACGGAACCAGATAACTGGGTAGTATCAGACTTGACTCAGCCTGGTATTGTTGAAAATAAGCAGGGATAGACATGCCAAGGAACAGTGAAACGCCAACTATTGTAATGTTCCTGAAACTGGTTGATTGACTATACCGTAAATTAGAGAGGCCTAATGCTGCAGTAAGAGCCCACATGAAACATAGTACTGAAGCAGCCAAGGCCTGTGGAATGGAAGCGAGAAGGGCACCCACTTTCCCTACAAAATTATATTAAAAGTTGTATTTTGAAACTCAAAAAATGAAACCACTGCACATCCTTAGATCCATCTCATCCAGAATGGAGAACAATGAGAACGTATAAAGTTGAACAAGAATTTTGGCTCCAGGAGTTATTTACCTATAAATGAGAACAAGATCAAGAAAGCAGCTCCAACCACCACTACCTTCCGACTTGCCACCTTGGTGATGTCAATTGTGTGTATGTTTTCTGTCAAGGTTGTTGAGCCTGTACCTGAACCCCAAAGCCCAGCCAGTATGCTACAGAAACCCTCAAGAGCAATTCCTCGGCTCACAACACCGGGAGTAGGAGGTCTTGAATTAACTTGCAGAGATGTAGCACGATAAGTTCCAACCTGGAAAAAGGATATGCTGTTCACAGTTACAATTGCAGTTTCATCTATTGATGTTTGATCTCTGCTTTTCAGCATGAAAATTCATCTTAATATTTAACTGAGATTAGGACCTATAGACAATGATACTTACCGAATCCACAGAAGCAACAAGTGCCACTATGACCATGATTATGGAAGTCCTAAAATGGAAAACAGGGATGCCCCACTGTAAAGGGTAAGGAATTCTGACCCATGCAGCAGTAGCCAATGCATTGGAAACATCAGTCCTGCAATGCTGCATGGTATATGCATGTTTTCTACATGCATCCAAAAGAATGTTTGAACTTGGTATATTAGGATTGCATCCTTTGTAATTATATGCTCCCCCAGCTGTTAAAAAGGATGCATATATCCAAATTATTGTCAAACTCAAGGGAACCTGAAAATGTTAAAGAATTAAGTTACAAGAATTATTACTGCATACACATGCTAAAGGAAAGACATAGCCAGCACTCTCCAAGATTGCTCAAGAAAAACAAAAATGAGAGAATGACATAGGTCATCAATTTTAAAAATGAACAATTATCGTAATTTAGATACTTACAGCATAAATTCGAAATAAGTGGCGCCCGAAGATAGATATTCCTCGAAGATACTTCAAACAAGCAAAAAGAGGAGAGAATGAGTTTTTGAATGATCCTTAAAGCATTAAATAAACAACCAAAAAGCCACGACCTGTTTACAACAGACAGCCTCTAACATAAAATAACTAATTCTACAAATTACAGCAACTAGAAAACCACTTCAGATACAAAATATCCTGTACTGGTACTGCTCAAAATGCATATATGACTTACCAAAGTGAATATCAGAACCAGTGCTATCTGTGGAATGGTAATTTCTGGGCAAGTGCCTGCTTGTGGAAAACCGTAGCTGAAAAATGCTAAACCTACAGCAGCAACAGTTGGGGCAACCACAATTGGGTTGATTAACCTAAAATTGTACAGAATAAACAGATCAGGCTCAAGTGTTTACGGCCCTCTAGAGATAAAAGTTCAGTAGCTTCTACAACTTCATTGATCAATATAAATTCCCTTTATGCATATAGCTATTCCGTGTGCTAATGCAGGCAGAGCAAATAAATATTAAGCAAGGCAGAGCAAACTAACAAACTTTACTAAATCAAGCACAAGACAAAAGACATTTACAAACTTAAGACATGTCATGTAACTTCTTACCTGAGTAGAACAGACATTAAACCACTAAATCCCAGGATAGATTGGAATATTGAACCAACAATTATAGCTCCTTGGAGTTCCCTCATTATATGTCTAAATTTCTGCAATTACAGGGCTTTTATATGTAAGCTGAGAACATATCCAAACTAACAGAACAAAAGTCAAAGTTGTATGTGATTTGTTAATAAAGAGGTTCGTAATAGACAAAGTCTGTTAAAAGATAACATATACATAACAGCAGAAAGGATAAAAGACAACTTATGCTGGTGATTCAGATATATACAAGTTTAAATGGTAAACAAGCCAAGAGAAAATTAACTCCTAATTAATGTCTAGTTTATGGATTTATATAGTATAATTTTATCTGCCTAAACTAAAAGGGCCTGAAAGTGATGCTCTAATGAATTAAATAATGAACTTACATGCTCGGTAAGATTCCGATATTCTTGAGCATTTATGATAACTAATGCCGGTGCTAAATACACAAACGAGCTCCCTTGAACTAAAGGCAGTCGAGTACCAAAGTAGGAGTGCAGTATTGTGGTGATGCCAGAAAGAAACAGTATTGTAGAGATTACGGAAGCAGTATCCTTCTGTCCTCAGCGATTAATGTAAAATTAAAATAAATAGATAAGCATATGAAAAAACTATCGATTTTGTTGAGTTACATGCAGTAAACTGTAAATAAAAGCATATACTTACATCTGTTCCACCCATGACCGGTACCATTACTAAGGGAATCAACACAAGAGAACCAGCTAATGATAGATAGTGCTGCAGGCCATAATAGATAAGAGGTACTGCAATTAAAAACGCAAAGACGTAAGTAAAAACAAGGTAAAAAAATTGTGGCACCTACAGAAACATGACTATGCAAGTAAATCTGGTAAGTATTGAGATAATAAGTTAAGAAAATGGTATGGAAGAAAGAATTGGGAAAATGGGTTCTTTCGGAAAGTCCTTTTATCAAATCCATGTTGAAGGAAAATCAAGAATTGGTATTCTTAAATGAGATTTGTCTAGACCTATTCTTCACTTCCTATGACTCTATTCGGAAAGAAATCAAGGGGTTCGATGGTATTCACACCAAAATCCAAATAAACTCACTGATGGTACACACCACTACAGACCAATTCAAGCAGATATAAATTGAACTTAATGGCAAGAATCAGAACATCCAAGATGGGAAGTTAACAACACACCACTCACATTGCTCAACTTATAGCATTACACTTCAAAAATTATAAGATAAAATATAAACTCATAAAACTAAAGAAATCAAGGGTGCAAAAGAATCTAAAACCGACAGAAAAAAAGAAGAAGAGCACAAACTAACCAATCCCAGGATTCTCTTTGAGCCCGCACTTCAATCCCAACGGACCCTGCCACCCTCCATCACGATGCTCCTCCTCTGCCGGAAACACATTGACCTTAACATCCCCATTCCCCTCCTCCCCCTCCTTTTCCTCATTCACCGGAGCAACTGCAGAGGCTCCATGCCCATTCCCTTCCCTATTCACCACCCCATTATTGGCATTACCATTCAAACCAACTTTCCTCTCCTCTTTTCTCCCCCTCTCATCCAAAACAGCACCATTCTCAGCCCTCGGTGCACCTCCACGAGACTCTGTTTCGATCTCGTTTCGTCTTGTCCTCCCCACCACCGGATCTATCTCTATCTTGGGAGATGACCCTCCTCCCTTCCTCTCAAAAGCTTCAAACTTTGCACTCCCACTTGTCCCTGCTTCCCCTGAGTAATCAGACACAAAACCCGTTCTCTTCGCCCACGACCGTAACTCTCTCGGGTTGTGCTCATTTTGTGATACAAAAGGCTCCACTTTCCCTGCTACTCCACCTTGTTTCTTCCCAGTGCCACCCCTCACACTCATGCCCACATTTCTGTTCAATGATTCCGAGTTCAACGACCCAGTTTCCATTCACACCCAATGACACTGCTCAACTCTACCCAATTTAGTATAAAGTACAAAGACCA
>Ga0099822_1006003_pt1 | contig 15854 bp, 5 predicted proteins | sample CowpeawhiteBW_FD_76839 | JGI IMG/M metagenome (GOLD analysis project Ga0099822, IMG submission 76839) | Root nodule microbial communities of legume samples collected from California USA - Cow pea white BW | ecosystem: Host-associated > Plants > Roots > Nodule | place: USA: California | collected...
TATAAATTAAAACATATTTATTTTCTACATATATGCAGAAAAATACACAAAACACACTTTTAAATTAGAAAAATTTTTATATATATATATATATATATATATATATATATATATATATATATATAACCTTTAATATTCTTCTTAATCTAGTTACCATATCAGTTGAATGTCCAATGTGTTTAATAACAAATTTTCCTTTTTATTTTAAATACCTAATTGTTAAACATAAATACTTATACATACATAGAATTTCTTTATAGATACTAATAACACAGAAAAAGAAGATGAAATGTACAAGTTAAAATTACTTGAGGTATATGAACTAATTTGTAAACTGTTTTATATATAATTTTAAAAATTTAATTTAAATTCTGTACATAAACTAATTTGAATATGCATTGATTTTTATATAAGTCTTTTATACTCAATTAAAAGTGAAAATAATACAAAAATATTTATAATAATAATTTACTGAATCATTATTATTATTATTATTATTATAATATGCATTATTTTTTTTATATTTTAGATAATGATTTTTTTAGACCGAAGGTGAGAAGAAACAATCTTTCATAAAAATTATATTATGATATTCTAAAGTTCAAACCTCTCACCTCTCATACACCATATTTTTTTTTTATGTTAATATTTTGTTTTGTTAGTTATACCAATGCAGAAATTACTTTTTATAGTTAATATACCATATAAGATGTTAGACATATTTACTTTTTCTTTTTCGAATTTGTTCATGGTGTGTTTGAAAAAAGAATGTTCAAATGATTTTCTTCTGAAATTTAATTTTCTTTCAATCAGTTCATTATAAATGGTGTGTGAGAATTGAGTTAAATATACAATGCAAAATAAAACATAGGTTGAATAATAAGGGTAATGAAGATGGTCAAAGTTGAGTTAGTTTTAGTTTGACTATTTAATTTCTTTAGTTTTATTGAATGTAATTAGTATTCAGGATATCATGCTATTTAATTAAAAATGTTCAATTTGACTTGACCACTACCCTTATTATTATTTTTTCCACATTTTTATGAGTGTTACATCATTTTAAACAATAAATACATAACTATATGTGCAATATTATATTTACTCAGTTTAGATTAATTGAATTGCTTTTTATTGATTTTTTTTTCATAAAATATCATCCTAGTTCACTCTTATAATTTATAATTTGTTCAGTATGGTTAATTTGAGTGTGTTGAATGACTTCAATAGAATTAAATGGATTTCTAATATAATTTAAACAAGGGATGTGGAATTAGGTGACCAATTCACCATTGGTCAAACCAAAACAAACTTTGGTGTTAAAACATTACATTGTTTTTAATGTTTTCATTCCATGTTTTTCTAATTCTTATAATATAATTGGGTAAGAATTTATAATAATAATCGTTTTTAATTTAGATTGAGCTTAATTATATTTTCATTTTTTTTTTATAAAATTAGTGAGTTCTAATTTTGATTTTTATAAAGCAATATTTTTGTATAAAAATTGAAATCACTTTATTTAGTTATTTTGAAATATTCTAAATTTTAATTTTTATCTATGATTTTTTTTTTCAAAAATTTAAACAATATTTACTTTATATAAATAAACAATATTTATTATATAAGTTTTAAGAATTTTTCATATTAATGTCAATATTATATTACAGTATTTAAATGCATTACTTGAAATTATTATTTAATATTTCTAAAAGTAAAAATTAATATGTATTCATTTACATAATTTTAATTTAAAAATTAAACTTACACGTGTTATAGAAGAACACACTGTGAATGTATTACTTGCGTAAACGACAAAAGACCCCTTTTAGGTGAAAAAATCCACAAAATCTGAGTGTTTAGGTACTTAGATCAAATGCATGAAAATATGTGAAACATCCGACAAAGATTCTGTGAACCATCCGACAAAGATTTTGTGAAGGATCCGACAAAAACTCTATCATTATCTAAATCAAGTGAATGTTCTATCAATCAGAAGAACTTTGCTATAATCTTTTTCTCTTATGCTTAAATTTATTATATTTACTAAATCCGATAAATCTGAATGATTTCACAACCTTATATAAGTAATTTAAAATCAGTTTTATTCACATTAATGTCCTATGTAACTGTTATCTTAAAATAATATTATCCATCTATATTGATGTGATAAACTTAAATACTACTTTTTTTTTTCTTTTCAAATTCAAATATTTAAGTTATATATCTATAATTAGTTATAAACTAAAGATAGTATTTAAATAGTGTAAATACAATGTTATCGTCAATATTATTATAATTTTGATTTACATAGAGAATTAATTATATTTATAGATACTAGTAAAATATATATTCTAAGCCAATATTCACTCTTTGTTTATTATAATAAAATTTTCATTAAACTATAAAATTATTTTTAATTATTAAAATAAAAAAATATTAATATGCTATACAATAACTTTTTATAAAAAAGTAATTATAAAAGTAGATAATTTTTTATAATATTTTATTATATACATGTTTATTTATTAGAGTTAAATATATTTGTAATTCCTAATCTTAGACACAAAATTGAAATTAGTCTCTATCCTAAACTTTCATATATTTTGGTTTCAAACTTAAAAAATGAATAGATTAAAAAATAAACTCGGTCTTCTTAATCCAAAAAAGTTAAATTTTTCAAAAGATAGTTTAGACTAGTGTTTGAGATGTTTGACAAGAAAAAGCAATTTAATATCTTTGGGTTAAAATTACTTCAATTTGAAGGTTTGGAAAAAGATTATATCAAAGTTGGAGATACCATCGAATTTAAATTGTGTCTAAATTTAGAAACTACAAACATATTTAACATTTTTTTATGAGTAATTATTTAAATGTAAAAAAAATATTAAAAAGATAAAATTGGAAAATAATTTTTAATTATAATAATTATTTGAATTAAAAAAATAGTTATTAAAATGGTAAGGCTGGAAAAAAGAATGTGCACACAAAGAAGAAAAACCTATGTACCAATGATATAGATCAAAGACATATAGAAGTGTTGCATATAGCACAACTTATTTGCAAATAGATATTTTCATATATTAATTTATACTAATAACACATAATGAAAATATCGATAATATTATTTAAAATTGTTTTTATTAAAGAAGTTGAAACTGAAATTTTTTTGAAATCGCATTGTAATGTGTAATGTGTGGCCCCTCATCTGTAATGATTTCAAGAGTCGAGGGATAGTAACAAGTTTGTCACTTACAAGAGAAAGATTCTATTTTTTTTTTTTTATATAATTAAGAATTAGAAGATGTTAATCTTATAATGAACTCTTGTTGTAGAATGATACAAGCTCCACCACCCTGATAAACCATACAAAGAGCTTTGTACAACTTGCATTCTTTCATATCACCCCTTGTTTCTTGTTTATCGTGAAGCCAAACATTTTCCTTCTTTCTCTGCCTACGAGACAGAGAAAACAACTAGCACCTGGTCCTGTGCCAACCTTGTATTATGTGATTTCAGTTCTCTCTTTCATTTTGTCACTTTTTTGCTTCTTCTGCTTTTCCATTCCTTTCCTCACATCTGCACCAAAACATGCAATTTATGGTGTTGGTAATGTAACCACCTTTTGTTTCTTTCACTGTTATCTCTTTTTCTTGCTAAGCAATTCCTTGGACTGGCTTGATCGTCTTGTAATTCTCAAAATCCTTCCGTCCACATTACCATCACATGCATTTTGAAACCATTTTAAAAGGGGGGTATCTCTAGACCTTTTCATTGTGGGTTACTCAATTATCCAGTGAAAGCTTACAAAACCACTTTTTCTTCCCTCAACAAAGTCTTGTGAATTCACATCTTCAAGAAAAGATCTTTCTTTTTTTCTGTGAAGATGGTGTTTTCAGTGATGAGAATTCTTAGCTTGTTGCCTTTTCTGCTTACTTTGTTTCTGTCAAAATCTCTGCTTGTGGATGCTGAGTTGCAGGAACAAACTATACTATTTTCCATCAACAAAAATCTCAGAGTTCCTGGGTGGAATGCCACCAACTCAGATTACTGCTCCTGGAACGGTGTCACCTGTGGCCATCGCTCACTGGTGGAGAGTCTGTCACTCTCTAAGCAGAATCTTGGAGGTGATGTAAGTTCAATTTCCATGCTCAAAGCTTTGAAGTGGCTTGACCTTTCAAACAACAACTTTCAAGGGATGATTCCTAATGCTTTTGGAAATTTATCCCATCTTGAATATCTTGACCTGTCTTCAAACAAGTTTGAAGGTTCAATTCCAATAGGATTTGGACGCCTCAAACGCCTCAAAACATTGAACTTTTCCAATAACATGCTGGTGGGAGAGATGCCTAAGGAACTTCAAGGCCTTGAGAGTTTGCAGGAATTTCAAATTTACAACAATCATCTGAGTGGTTTGATACCATCTTGGGTGAGGCACTGGACCAATCTGAGAGTTTTTGCTGCTTATGAGAATCATTTCAATGGAATGATTCCAGATGATCTGGGATTCATTTCTGAGCTTAAAACACTAAACCTGCATACAAACCACCTTGAAGGTCCTATACCAGCAAGCCTCTTTTCTGCATGGAAGCTACAAGTCCTGATCCTCACTCAGAACAACTTGAGTGGTGAAATTCCGGAGGAAATCGGGAACTGTCAAACCCTTCTCAGTGTTCGAATTGGAAACAATAATCTACAAGGTAACATTCCTAAGAGTGTTGGAAACCTCACTAGCCTTGCTTATTTTGAAGCTGACCATAATAATCTTTCTGGTGAGTTAGTATCAGAATTTTCTCTGTGTTATAATCTCACCTTCTTGAACCTGGCCTCAAATGGGCTTGCTGGAAAAATTTCACCAGAGTTTGGAAAGCTTATGAACCTGCAGGTGCTGATGCTTTCTGAAAATATCCTTTCTGGAGATATTCCAGAACCGATTCTGCAGATCAAAAGTCTTAAGATTGTTGACTTAAGCAATAACAGGTTCAACGGAACAATACCAAATGAAATCTGTGGCACCGCTCAGTTGCAGAAGCTGCGTTTGAATCAGAATTTCTTAAGAGGAGTGATCCCTCATGAAATCGGAAGGTGTAGAGAACTTGTTGAATTGCAGTTGGGGAGTAACGATCTGACAGGAACCATTCCCTCTCAGATTGGTCACATGCATAACTTGGAGATAGCCTTAAATTTGAGCTACAACCATCTTGAAGGAAAATTGCACCCAGAATTAGGAAGAATAAACAAACTTGGCTCTCTGGATCTTTCCAACAATAATCTCTCAGGTAAGATCCCAGAAACATTTATCAAGTTGTTGAACTTGGTTGTCGTTAACATATCAAATAATCAGCTCAGTGGTCCATTGCCAAAGTCTGCAGCATTCCTGCTCAATCCTGCTTCAAGTTATTTGGGCAACAAAGGGCTCTGCGGGGCGCCATTGAACACTACATGTGAAGATCAAGATAATCCTCATCATTATGCAGCTGTGGGAAACAATAATGGAATTTCTTACGTAACCATAATATATATACTTGGACCAATTCTTCTGGCTTTTGTGTTATTTGCTTCAACTGTCTTTGTAAACAGAATGTGTCGAAGGCAAGTACCAAATGTTCCTGAGATAATAGAAGGTGGTGAAACCGATACCAAACCATATATAATATCACGAGAAGTTTTTGCTAACAATCTAACAGAAGAAGTAGACCTTGGCGCGGTTGTTGAAGCAACTCGTGATGAATCGAATAAGGTTAGCAGTGGAAATTTCAGTGCAGTTTACAAGGCATTGATGCCCTCTGGGATAGTCTTATTTGTAAGGAAAATGTTCCCTATGGACATGACAATGATGCAGCAACACAACAAGATCGTTGCAGAGCTTCAAAGGCTTAGAAAACTGAACCATGAAAATTTAATGAAACCCGTTGGATATGTCATTTGTAATAAATTTGCTCTTCTCATTTATGAGTACATATCCCGTGGAACACTGGCTCAACTTCTTCATGAACCTGCAATGCAACCTGCATATGAGCTCGATTGGCCTGCTAGAATCTCTATTGCAATTGAAGTGGCAAATGGTTTGGGTTTCCTTCATAGTAAGACAATGATCCACCACGACATTTCTTCTAGCAATGTTCTTCTAGATGCAAATCTGAATGCACTGATCGGGGACATCGAAATATCAAAGTTCCTAGATCAAACTAAAGAAAGTTCTAGTATTATCCCATATGTTGGTTCTTTCGGTTACGTTCCACCAGGTATACTACTTTCTAACATCCAATCTTCCATGTTTTCTTGCTACTAATGTTTAAACTAGATCAAAATATTGTTGTAGTTCTCATATTAAAAAATGTTTTCATCAAAGTTCATTCTAGTTTCTACGTTTTCATGGAGGTAGTTCTGTGCCTTGTATTTTCTAAAATGCAGTGGATCTTGTCCTGTGTTGGTTCAAAATGAGGTATAGCATTCAAACACTGAAAATGTAATGCATTTTGATTCTTCATTGAATTTGTTCCTACCCTCTTGAGAAAGGTTACAACTTTGTTCTATGTATTGAATATAATGTTTGGCATGATTGTAAGTAACTATTGTGGTTGTTCTTTGGTGCAGAATATGCATACACAATGCAAGTGACAGAATCTGGAAATGTTTATAGCTTTGGTGTGATTCTTCTGGAGATGATAACTTCGAGAACAGCCATTGATGAAGGTGTAGAGTTGGTGAAGTGGGTTCATGAAGCTGCAGAAAGAGGTGAATCTCCAGAGGAGATAATGGATGCAACGCTTAGCTCTGAGTGCGATGGTTGGAGGAATGAAATGCTTGGTACTCTGAAATTGGCGATGCTGTGCACTGACAACAGGCCAATAATCCGACCACAGATGATCAACCTTGCGGGAATGCTTCGACAAATAAGGAACCCTGTTGATGTCTATGTCGCATGATCTACCCTGCAGTGGAGAGTAAGAACAAACCTTAATAAAGTGGTGTCTGTCTTTTTTTTTTTTCAGTTGTTAAGAAAAAAATTACAAAAATAAAGAACCTTGTTTTGTTTATTTTGCATTTGAATTTGAAGGGAGAAGATGAAAAATCCTTTTTCTGTGTAATCACTCTGATATCAGAGATGATGACAGAATGGATTGTGTTTAGCTTTCTAGGTTAAGTGGTTTGAGTCAATAAAGCACTATGTTGGATTCTGTTTGAGATGTATGGCATCCATTTGACTTTATATTTAGTTGAATGTCATGTTATTGCCTTATTATGAAAGAGTTGTGTTGATCTGAAAATCAAATTTGAAGAAAAGAGATTAGTGAAAATAAAGGAATGCTTTTTCATAATTTTTTTTGGTGAGATAAAAATAAAATTATTCAGATCGGAAAACACAAGCTCACTCGACTCGATCGATTGAGTGAGACTGGTTCATCACCTGGCCGCAAAAAATGGAGGTTTTTTCTTTTTTATCCCATTATTTTAAAATAATCATTATCTGTTCTAGGAATCTTCTGGAACAAGTTTTCGAAACTTTTAAAATATAACTTTTGGAATAAAATTTTTAAAACGGGATTTCTATAATAAAATTTTTGGAATATCTTTTTCTTAAACAAATGGAATGGATATTCAAATATGCATTTCAAGATTAAATATATTTGTGTAATTCAAGTTTCATTGAAATTTAAAATTGATTTTTTTTTAAATTTTTAATTAATTTAGTCTTTTATATTTAAAAATGTATAAATTTAGTTTTTTAATCATTAACCAGATATTGTTAAGTTTATCTTCTATTTCATGATAGTATTTGAATTGTTTATATCGTTTGAACTATTTTCGCTTTAATGCTAACTCAAATATTATCATAAAACACGTTTGAAACTCCAAATAAACTTTACAAAATTTGATTAAAAGAACTAAATTTACGCATTTTTAAAGATGAAAGACTAAATTGGTTAAAAGTTTTAACGAGGAACTAATTCCAAATAGATATAAAAACATATTTAACCTTAAAATTTTTAGAATAATTTTCTTAGAATATGTATGATCCTGTGTAGAACGAGGTTTTTGGAACAAACGTCTTGAAACAATTTTTTGAAGAAACATGAAATACATTTTGGAATAAGTTTTTCATACCAAAATTTTTGGAACCGGCTTTCCAGAATATTTACGATATCTTTAGGAACGATTTTCTTGAAACAAACTTATTTTTTCTTCTTCCTTCTCTTAAGGAGTGCAGCGGTGAAGAACAAAGGTGTAGTTGCAGGTAACTGTGATAATGGTAGCAACAGCGACGACAGAGGTAAAATGATGCAACGAGGAGGATATTTTAGCCTTTTACTCTAAATATAGGGGTGCAATTAAATGAATTATCATGTGGTGCAATAAGAAAAGGCCGAAATGAATCATAAAATACAAAAATGAAAAATAACCATTAAGATTTTACTTTATATACTCCGCACAATTTCTTTGGGAACCCCTCAAACTTTTGAAATAACCATTCATCTGAAAAAGTGACTTCCGAACTACATATTTTACAAACTTTTCGGGATTTCGGGATTTTCAAAACTAAATTTCTGAAACAAAATTTCCAAAACGTAATTTTTGGAATAAAATTTGGAGAACATATTTCGTATGTTCTTTAATAAAATTTTCGGAATGAGATTTTCAAAGAAAACTTTCCGAAACTCTTAAAATGTCTAATAGAGCTATCTAGAATACATGAAATATTTTCTGGAAAAAGACTTTCCGGAACAAGTCCTTTTCTACTTGTTCTCTCTTCTTTTCCCTCTGCAGCATTTTCTTTCTTTTTCTTCTTCCTTTGCGCACAATAAACGTGATAGAAACTGTGATAGTGTTGGTGATGTGTAGAAATGAATATGGGAGTGCAGGAAGCAATAGTCTAACTCTTTTATCCCGGCCCACCGTAAGCCTCATCAGGCTTATCCAGCAATAGCATACATATTGTAGTATGGTTTCCAACAATTAAAAAAAAAAAGACAATTAATTTAAATAGGAAAATTTAGTTGAATGATAAAAGATAATAATAATCTAATCTAAATTTAATTTAAATATTTTTTTAATAATATGAGAGAAATTAAATTTATAAAATAAGCTAACCATAAGAACTATATACATTTTTTTTAATATTTAAAAGATATACAGTAAGAATTTTAAATTAAATTTTTTGATATATATTTTTTTAAATGGAGAGCATGTAAGATAGTCATATGGATATATTATCTTTATGAGAGTTATCTTTCTATATATTTATTTCGTTTTGTACCTAAAAGTCATAGCAGAGTTCTTGATCTCTTGAAAAAATTAAAAAGGAAATTCAGGAATTATTTATATATTCAATGTAACTAAAAGTGATTTATGTACTAAATTATAAAATTATTTCTTAGTTGAACTCTTAAAAGAATTTTAAAGGAGTATTGATGGTAACACAAGTTAAGATGAACTAATATAAAACCCTCTTTTACTTAAATAATGTTTTATTTTATTTAATATTATTTTGGTCAAACTTAGGATTGTTAATATGAGTTAGTGAGTTGGCCCAAGGTGTACCTTGTATTTCTTATCTGTGTTGTTTGTGGTACAGTGCATACCTTTGAATTTTCAATCCAAGTTCCTTTGACAAAAATAAAACAAGGGTTCATAAAAATCGATATTTCAGGGGGAAAAAACTCTAAAATCTATTCTGTGATCTCTCTTCTATATTTCATTCCTTCTTCTTTGAGCTCCATCAGCAATACAACCTGGCATAACAAAATCAATAAGAATCAGCTTATACAACTCTCCTACTATCATTGTTAACTTAAATAACTTGTATATTATTTCACTAACTTATTTGAAGCTCTTTTGGTACACGAATTTGTTTTAGTAAGTTCCATAGTTTTTTCATGAATTACTTGAATAGTTTATCAAAATAAATTAGCTTATAAAACACGAACTTTTATTTTTTCATTGTTATCCTAATTAATGTATTTGAAATATCATTTTAACTCAGAATTGGAAAAAAAATATCTCAGAACCAAATATTTCATTATATCGATCAGCTATTTCATTCATTACTGATAATATTTCAATTCATTTACTTGTAAATCTTTAACTCTTCAGTTTCCAACTTCTAGCTTGTAAGCTTCAACTAGCTTAACAATTGGCTTTTACCAAACACGCACCCTTTATTATGCACACAGCAAATCTTGTTAATGGGAATTAATCTCTTCACATGAAAAAAGGAGAAAAAGAGGGTATGTAGGAACAAAGTGAGGTCCGCCACTGCTTCCACAAAATGAGTGTGAAGTGAAATTCGAGAACTTGCATTTCCATTCTAATTTCTAAACGAGAAATTCGAGATTTCGAAAATTCAGGCCGGTCCCAACAAAGTTAGTCAGAAAAAAATGTACATCACTATCGATTGAATTGATCCTGCAAATCCCTGACAAATTTGCAATTACTGATAGTATCCATTGAAGAGGTCAGTGTGATTCAAAACATAAAAAATAATTGAGAAATCAAATGAATCCGTCAGCCAAGCCAATCCCGAGGCATAGATACAAATAAGTAAAGAAGCATCTTCAAATTCATATCCACACTTTGATTATGAAGTTTAATTTTGATATATATGCTACGAGTGTAAGGATTTGTATCCTATCAGTCAAGACTTTTAAAGTAACTATAACAGAAGTCAACAAATTTTAATCATATGTGATCCATGATTGTATGACAATGTTTACACTCTAAAATGTATTCAAATTCAATTCATGTTAACAAAACTACTCATCCAGAATTGCCATAAAAAAATGCATTTTCTTCTCGGTATAATTCATTCAATAAAAAATACCAACTCCATACCTTATGATCTAGAATTGCCACCATGATCCCTCTCAACATGTTCCACAAGGGCAACAGGATCCTGAAATCCTCTGCTACACTTAGGGCAAGCATCAATTGTAACCTTTGGTGCAGATCGGTTGCCACTCCTTTCATGAACTTTTTGCACATGGTCCACCAAAGCAGTAACAGAGGAAAACTTGGCACCACACTGAGGGCATTGCTCCACTTGACCACTACTCTGGCTAGCTCCCACCCCACCTGATGCTTTCCACCAGCCTTGGTTAGCTTCACTCAACTTCGACACACCAGCCTCTGCTGATGATCGAATGTTAGAAACTGCATTAAGAAAGCCTGAAGACCATCTAGATGATGCAGATGAACTTGGCTGGGGTTTGGATTCCTGTTTTTTACTCACATTCAAAAGATTCCTGAATGAAAAACTTGTTTCCATTTTTCTGGGACCAGGACATTTATGATCAGGTCCAAACCGATGCTTTAAACAATGGTCTACATTGCAGTCCCTGCACTTAATTGTGTTTGAGAATCCTAATATCTCTCTGCACCCTGGGACAGGGCATTTTTTCTTCTTCGTGACTTTGTCATAGTTCGATGGGTCACAGTCAGTGTTGACATGATTCTCCCAAGTTATATTTGCATCTTGATCTGGAACTAAGCGAACTCCTTTAGCGCAAAGTGGACATACAACTACAGTAACATCTTTCTTGTCTGCTTTTGGACACTGATGTTTAATATAACCTCTGTGCTCCAAACAATACACCTGCAAAGATTTTGCTGATAAGTTTGATCAAACAAAAAGCTCTTAAAACGAGCGCAGGTGGAATAATAATCCATAATTCCACACCCAGATAAATTCCCAGTCACCAGAGAAAATCAATAATCAGAACAGTGTTTCATGCATTAACCCAAAAGTTTATGTGCTACTCAGAACCAATGAAAAATTATTAATACTTAACCAAACAAAACAGAAAATTGCAGTAGCAGAATTTACGCAAAACTGACTTTTGAGGGGCGCAAAAGTTTTAAGCTGAGTTAAAATTTAGAAGTTTAAAATATGACTGTGTGAAAGTTAAGAGTAACCTAAACTCATGGAGCTACTGCAGAATTGACTCTTGAGTCTACAAAATGTAAGAAATAATATTCAAACACAACCTATTGATAACATAAATGTATATACTTTCAACCAAGGTTATCTTATCAAATCGTGAATCATGAAGCTAATTTTTGAACTGTGAATCACAGTACATCGTCCGAACGATGTGTAGTGTTCATTCAAAATTTTTAGAGCAAAATTATTAGTTATATCTGAGTTTATAAATCCTTTATTTAAGAAAAATAGAACAAATTAAATGACTAAATAACACATTGAATGAGTGGGAGACAAACATAAGTAGTGGAACAGTAAGATAAGATAAGTTAAGTTTAGAAGTGTTGCATCAATTCCTTTTCATTTAACAATTTAAGTTTATATGACTTTTCAATTCTTTTCATGGGAATTGGTGGAAAAACAATGAATTGAACGATTCATATCAATGATTTGAATTTGAACATATTCATTCATGAATAGAAAGATTCTGATAACTATACTTTTAACACAACAACAACTCAACATTTCAGCTCCACAATAAAACAAAGTATCCAACTACAATACTAAACTACCTAAATGATTGAATCATACATAAATTTATAAAAACAAAAATTTCTATGGGGAAAACATTTTAAAAAAAGAGTTAAAAGAGTTAATTTCTTCAAATAATTTGATCCCAATAAAATGTCAACATTAGCTTCAAAAGCTATATATGGTTCATTTAAAGCATTGTCACAATAGTTAGTTAAACTTATTGACTTATTGACTCAGTTCTTGACTCAAGGTTTATACAAGTTTAATGAGTATACCTACGTTTACCAAATAAAAGACTTCAATAGTGAGTTAACTCATTTTCTCTAACTAATTGTAAACTTATAAGGATCTACAAGTCAACTCAAAGTTCAATAACAATTGTTAGAAAGTTTACAGCACCCCTTTTCACACACATATATATAATGGTATTTTTCTTTAGTTGAATTTGAGGGTCATGGAAATAAAAATAACAATACTAAGAAGCAATTCCTTAGTTCTATTAGTGCTATTTTCAAGTTATAATTGAAGGTAACCCCACGATAACAGTTGGCATTGGTTTAAACTTCTATTTAAAACCCAAAAATGCCCATAAAATTGCACCAAGTCTGATCCTATAACTAACCATTGTTAGGTTTTTCAAGGGGAGATACCAAGAAGATTCAACACCAATGCATCGTGAACAAATTCATATAAGAGATCAGAACACCACTTTCAATCGAAAACCTTAAGACAATAGATTTATAAGTCCTTCTACTCATATATTGTTCATCTTACTTACTTTTATCCAATGTGGAACTTCCAACTCACCTTGAATTCTTCACAATCTCTTCTTCAAGTGTGAGTCTTTCCACACCGGAATACCTCCCTTTCAAGCACGAGTATCTCAGTGGTGACTATTCCTTTGTACCACCGTTCTACCATAGTATACACTTTCCTGAAATGGAAGACTTTCGATACAAAGAACTCTTCAACTTTAAAATTTTTCACCTACTTTATACCATACTCGTCCAAACCAAAACTAAGATGAACCATTGACTTTGATACCACTGTGAGGTTTTTGGAGGAGAAACACCAGGAAGATTCGGTACCAAAGAGTTATGAACAAACCTATATAAGAAACCAAGATACTACTTTTAACCCAAAACCTTAAGACAATAAATTTATGGATTCTTCTACTTATATATTGTTCATCTTACTCATTTTTTATCCCATGCGAGACTTCCATCTCAACTTAAATTCCTAACAACCATAAGCTACAACAACAAGGAGCCTACCATTCCCACCTCTTTTGTCTCCCGCTCTTACATCATTGCCACTTTTCCCGTAGTTTATATAACTACTTTTACTTCCATTCCTAATTCTGGAAGCCACTTCCTCTGCACTTTTCTTGAATTGTTTCAACTCTGCACAGTTGTACAACTAGCCAACTTCCCATCCCTACTTCAACATAAAATTAAAAACAAGCCCATCCTTTCAAAGCTTTTCATCACAAAAGCAACTTCTCCTCTCATCACCATAATTCTTTAAAAATTAAATTGGTCAATATAGGTAAATAGACTTTCGCCCAATTAGCTACAGATTATGCCAGCAAAGAAAAAATGACACGATGGATCAGATCAAAAGGTAGTTTATAGAATAACAGTATTAAAATAAATTGGAAAAAACACATACCCAGATGAATAGTCCAATAGGTTTGTTCTCATAGTTCATGTAATACAAGAACTCAATCAAATTACAGCATTAGGCGTAAGTCAATTGAAAAATTCACTTTTGGGGGGAAATCAAAGATATAGAAAGGGAAGAACCTGGTGGCAGCGATCACAGGTGAAGGGCAAGAAATCGATCAGCTTGCAATCAGAGACCGAACAGTGCTTTCCCAGATCTGGGAATTCCGGCGTTCCCATCCAACACACTTGCAAACACAAGAAAAGGAAAATGAAATTGAGCAGAGAATGAAGGTTGGTGGGAAGAGGAAGGGAAAAGAAGGAGAAGGAGTCTTCCTATGCTGACCTTGACCCCTCTCAAAAACCCATCTAATTCCATTCTAAATTATGTATATATTTATCTATTTTATCTTTAAAAAAATAAATTTTATATATACCGGTAAAAACTGATGCACTACAAGTTCAATTTTTTAATTTTATTATAAATATTTTATTATTTATTTTATAATAATTCTTTTATTAAAGATATTTATTTTAGTTTAAAAATGATTAATTTAAAAATAAATAATAAAGAAAATAGTTAAATTTAACAAAATAATTATTTAAAAGGTAAAAATAATAAGATAGTTATTTTAATTTAAAAAATTATTATTTATTAAAGTGTAGGATTGAAAATAAGAGTGTGAACACCAAAAAGGGATATTTCTACTCTATATACAAGTAAAAGCACATGCGATTTGTGTTCACTTTTTGTAATTTTAAAAGTAAATTTAATATTTTTTAATTTTTATTATAAATATTTATGTAACTGTATATAATTTTTTTTAATAGAGATACTAATTTTAGTTTAAAAATAATTAAATTAATGAAACAGTTAAATCTAACGTAGTGATTACCGAAAAAGTACAAATATTAAAATAATTATTTTAATTAAAAAAATATTGAAAAGTAAAATTAGAAATAAAAATATAGACACCAAAATAAAATATAAATATAATATATATATATATATATTCTTCTTTTATTGTATTTTTATTATTTTGCTTAATTATTTATAGTTTTTAAGATTAAATATATTATTGATTTTTAATTTTTGGATTGAAATTAGTTTTTTTATAATTTTTAGTCTCTTCTCTTTCGCGTAAATTTAATTTAATTAAATTTTGTTTAAATTTATTTAACGTGTTTTAAATGCGTTCGGTTAATATTGAAATAGTATATAACTTTCCTCTTTTTATAAAATTAATTTTAGATTCATCTTATAATGTATTTGAAATTAAATAGTTTTATCCTATTATAAACATATTATTCGATTATAAATAAAGTATATCAATGTATCAACATAATAACATATAATTACCATTAAATGACAATTTAATGAAATGATTAATTTACAAATATTAGAATAGGAAATATCTAATTAAAATTTTATAAAATTCAAAATTATATATTAATGAAACTACTGGACCCTTACAAATTTATCTTATTTTATTATTAAATTTTAGATTTGATTTACTTTATAATTTGTTAAATGCATGAAAGTGTGCTCATGCTAAGAAGATTTAAAATAGTTCAAGGACGTCAAGTTGTTAGTGTAAGAGGAGTGAAATGCAAAAAAAAAAAAAAAAAAAAAAAAAAAAATAAAATAAATAAAAAAAAAAAAAACATAATATATATATATATATATATAATGATTAGTAAAGTAAAGAAAATGAAATAAAAAAACAAAGAAATATATA
>Ga0099822_1006018_pt1 | contig 15822 bp, 11 predicted proteins | sample CowpeawhiteBW_FD_76839 | JGI IMG/M metagenome (GOLD analysis project Ga0099822, IMG submission 76839) | Root nodule microbial communities of legume samples collected from California USA - Cow pea white BW | ecosystem: Host-associated > Plants > Roots > Nodule | place: USA: California | collected...
GGAATCGTGGAAATCGTTGGGAAAATCATTGACAGGTTTCCGGAGGCCATTTGTCACGTTAGCCAGGACGAACACAACGTTCTGCACATGGCTGTGAAGCACCGTCAGCTGAAAATCTTCAACTTGCTAAAGAAACATTCGGCGTTCAAATCATTGATATTCCGGATAACTGCAGAAGGTCGAACTCTCTTGCACCAAATTTCGAGAATGGAGTTTTACGTAGAGCAGCACCTACCTGGTGTTGCATTCCAACTCCAGGACGAGTTGCGCTGGTACGAAGTAAGGTCCTATTCATCTCATCCTTTACAAGAAGAAATCATTACACCCTTTTCCGTTTATTCTTTAATGCATTCAACAAAATAGTGAATTAATTAGTACTTGATGTTAGGTTTATGGAGAGAGTTTTACTGGGGAGACACAACATCGTCTGAACCGATTTTATCCATCGATTATGATATCACTGCTAGGCTTATAGGAGGAGTTTCACCGAGGGACATAACACAATGAAATCTGAACTTAATCACACAAGAGATTAACATCATTCTCAACCTATAACCTTAAAACAATAGGTTTATGGATCTTTATTCTATTTAGTGCTCTATTTTCTGATTTATATCAAATGTGAACTTAGATTCACACTTGTATTCCTAATACTTGAATTTGTGACACTTGTATTCCTAATACTTGAATTTGTGGTGTGCAGCGAGTGAAACACATTGTTCCAACATACTACCTGATGCACTGTGACAAAGACGGGCTAACGGCGGAGGATGTGTTGGAAATGGAGCATCGAGAGATGCACAAAGAAGCAAAAGGGTGGATTAAGGAAACGGCGCAGTCATGCTCAACCGTGGCTGTCCTTGTTGCCACGGTGGTTTTTGCGGCGGCGTACACCATCCCAGGTGGCACTAATCAGAACAATGGCTTCCCAATGTTTCTTGGTTCTCGAGTGTTTCTGTTCTACACTGTGACGGACGTTGTGGCACTTGTGAGCTCACTGGCATCAGTGCTGATGTTTCTGTCAATACTAACCTCCCCTTATGAGCTGTGGGATTTCCGGAGTTATCTGCCGCGAAAACTGAGCTTAGGGTTTGCCTTTCTCTTCTTCTCGTTGGTGTGCACGATGCTCACACTCAGTGCAACAGTTTTGCTGACCATTCGGTTGGGGAATCACCAGAAATGGGCTTACGTTTTGTTTGGCTGTGCTGTGTTCTTCCCTGTCGTCATTTTTTGGCGAATGCAATTTCCACTGTACAACATGTTCCAACGTCTCGCCCAGCGGCTATTTAAGAAGCTTACGCGAGCAGTACCAAACTACCTTGTCAAATATTCCGGGAAAAGGTCTCAGACAAGAAATTATCACGGGATATCAATGACTAGCTAGCTAGTTATGAGAAAATAATAATCGATTCATGTCATCTTAAACTTTGAAAAAGATATACCATACAAAAATAAATGCTTAAATATTTTTTTCGTCCTTATTTTCGTTTGTTACGAATGATCCTCATCTTTACCAAATGTTTAAAATGGTCATCATTCTCGCAATTCATGTTTAATTTAATCATTTTCTGTGACACCGTTTAAATCAGTAACGAAGCACTGTACAAGCGGCACTTACGTGTATTACGTTGAATTTTGGATGTGGATTATTAATGTTAAAATTTCAATTTGGGGCAAAATGTGCAATTAGGTATTGTCACTGCAATTAGGGATTGTCGTGGGTGGGAGACGATTTCTGCATCTCTGATTTGCAGAAGAAGCAATTGGACATGGTGATTTCTTCATTCGACTTCAATTTTCCATATAATCATCATCAACGAGGTAAGTGTTTTGCTCGTGGGTTTAGGGTTTTTGGGATTGTGATAAATTTTGCACATTTCAATCAGTTGGGGTTAGGGTTTTCGTGATTATGTTTTGGGATTTGTTTGTGGTTCAAGTGTTACAACACAGTGTTGCCTCCAACGATTACAACCATAGGTAAAGGAAGAAGATTGGGACCATGACATACCTATATAATGGGATTGTAAGAAGAAGATTGCGGCAAGACACCCAAACGAATTGGGAATGGAGGAAGAAAACTACAGGATGGCACCAACTACCCAACAATTCATTTTCAAAACCCTAGCTCACCTATTTATCCCCTATCTTTACTACACATGTACTGTACACACGTAATACACCACAATTCAATATAATACAAACAGTGTCACATGTACCGTGCTTCATTACTGATTTAAACGGCGTCACAGAAAATGACTAAATTAAATACGAATTGCAAAGATATTAAATACGAATTGCAAAGATGATGATCATTTTAAACATGTGGTAGAAATGAGGACCATTCGTAACAAACACTACAAATGAGGACGAACAAAGTATTTAAGTCAATAATAAATCTCATTACACAAAACTAACATGGCTTTCAATGGATTGTTTTTTGTTAGGAAATTATTTTTAAGATTATAACATTGCTTTTAAGACGATGGTACTTTGATACCAAAATTGTTTTTACTTTCATTGACACTATTTTATTTACTTACTTATAATTCAAAAAATTCTAAAAAAAATTCTAGCGTATTCTACGTTAAATTGAAATTTTTTCATGTTTTTACATTTTACATTTGTCATACATGTATTCAATATTTAGGATTTAGGTTCATCATCTCTAAAATTATTATGACAGGGTACAACAAAAAATAAATTAAATATATCAAAAAAATTATCGAAATAAAATATATCACACATTAAATAAAAAGGGCAATTTAGTATTATAAATAAAATATATATTCTTAATTCGGCTTTGCAAATTGTCGAAAATTTGCATTTTGTAAAACTTTTGATAGAAGGGCCATCGTTCACAACTGCAGCCATAAAAACTTTAAAAGCAGGTCAGGCCCAGGCCTGCCAGTAACTACGTGGGCCATAAATTCATCATGATAGTCCACCATATTTTAATGTGTGTAGGTAAAAATACGATAAAAAAAAAACAAAGGAGTTAACTCTCATTAAAAATACTTTTCTGGCAAATTAATAACTTACATATACACCACCCACGTGCTTATGAATAGGGGCACGAGATCTCTCATTTTAAAATCAGTAAACATAATTTAAAATATAAATATTGATTTATTTTTTAGTTTAATAATGGTCCCAAATTTTATCGAAATCATCAACGTTGTCTCTCAATTTTTTTTTTTCTCAATGCAATTTTTATATTTATTTTAAAAAGTTAAGGTGGTTCTTTCAGTTGACATCATTTATTAGATGAATATCTGACAATGTAGATGACACAGTAAAATATTGATATTGATATCACATTAAAGAATTCAACCATGATGGATAATGACACATGTCATTATACTATCACATTAAAAATATGGAGACTAGATTAAGTAAAAAAAAATTGAGAACCTTCAACAAATTGGGATCAAGAATGGTATTAAACCATATTTTTATTTTAAATTTCTTTATTTATATAAAAAAAAGTTATACAAATTTATATTTAGTTTTATATCATATCTAACGATTTTATTTGTACTAAAAGATTCTCGTTTCCATATTTTTCGAAAATGAAAGGGATTCGAGATAGTTCTTCAATAAGATAAACAAAACATTCAGGAAGGCCCACGTCTCAGATTGGTGCAGTGTATCTTCAACCTCATAGAGGTGCAGCAGGGTATCACCACCCATTAAGTATGAATATAGTTTACACATTGGCACGTCCAAACGTGAGAACCTCTTCGTACTTCCGAATGTTTCATTTGTACAATGTCAACCCGAACGTGATGGCTACCACCTATTCACCAAACCGGTTTTTCTTCTTCTTCTTCTTCTTCTTTTTCTTATATATACAAGAATTAGGAATGCAATGCAATGCATGCATAAGGAAAGTTTATAGTTCTATATATATTATATGGTCACTTTTTCTGATTTCCCTGAGGCTGCAAATTAACCATCGTCATGAACATGAAGAACCTGAACATCTCTTTGTGCGTGCTTCTCATAGCTCTTGTGCGCTTAGGGGGAAGTGCACCATCAAGCTTCAACTATGGTGATGCCCTTGACAAGAGTTTGATGTTCTTTGAAGCACAGAGATCTGGGAAGCTACCACTGCAGCAGCGAGTCAAGTGGCGTGGTGATTCTGGCCTCCAAGATGGTTTTCAGCAAGGAGTGAGTCATCATCATCGTCGTAACTCAATTTTATAGGGTTGAGTTAAGTTTAAAGTTCACATTTTTAACGATGGTGTTCAGAGAAGCTAAGATTTTGGAGAAGTTATATGAAAAACTTCTATGTAGTTAAGTGCACTGTGTGATTTCTTTTGGGGTTTGTTTTCATTTTTGTTGTTGCGTGATGATGCAGGTAGACCTGGTGGGAGGGTACTATGATGCAGGAGATCATGTGAAGTTTGGGTTGCCAATGGCGTACAGTGTGACAATGCTTGCATGGGGAGCCATTGAATTCAGCAAGGAAATTACGAACTTGAACCAAATGGGACATGCATTATGGGCCATTAAATGGGGAACTGATTACTTTGTCAAAGCACACACTCAACCCAATGTTCTTTGGGGACAGGTACTGTGTTCTTTCGTTCGTTCACCAATTTTCATCTGCCTGAATTAATGATCATAGTATGACACAAAATTTTAGTTTCCTGATTAAGACCACATTAACATCATTACCACTTCGAATCTATATATGATTTAGTTTAACAAACTACTTTCTTGTGAGAAAGTCATAACACTAATTTTTACATTAGTTTCTTCATGTGACTTCTTCAAAAGTTTAAGTATATAAGATGTTGCTTTGTCGGGACAAATTTCAGGTGGGAGATGGAGTTTCTGATCATTACTGCTGGGAGCGTGCTGAAGACATGACTACATCAAGAGGTGCTTACAAAATTGATGAACAACACCCTGGTTCTGATCTGGCAGGTGAAACTGCAGCTGCATTGGCTGCAGCAGCTTTAGCTTTCAGGCCCTACAATTCATCTTACTCTGGTCTTCTGCTGGTTCATGCAAAACAGGTGAGGATTTACAACTACTGGTTAAAAATCACTTACAGCACTTAAAAGCAACACATGACATTGAAAGGACAATGAGTTTTGGTGTAATATTTAAAAGGGATAAATGTTAGTCCCTAAAATTCTTTGATATTCGAAATTTTGATACATTTTAGTTTCCAAATTTTAAAAGTGAATAGATATAATCTTGTTAACTAAATGACATCAATTTTTTTTATGTACAAACGGTGTTCCAAACTGACATTTGAGTTAAAATGTGTCAGTCCCATCTTTTACAAACTGCATAAACAACTTAAACGTCAGTCCAAAATGTCGCTCGACACTTCAAAAATATTTAACACAATTGGATTAAAAAGATTATATTCATTCATTTTTAACGTTTGATGATCAAATTGTATTGTATCAAAGTTTAAGATAAGGACAAATTTCAATTATGTTAAAGTTTAGGAACTAAAAATATATTTAATTCTATTTAAAAATAAGGACAGCAAATCTCAAAACACATGGTATTCCATTCCCTTAATGATTAAGGCTAAGTACGGTATATTTACAGAAAACCTCTTAATAGCTTAAAGTTAATGGATTTGTTAACTTGTTATTGATAATGTTGAATCTGCTGCAGCTGTTCACATTCGCAGACAGGTTCAGAGGTCTCTATGATGACTCTATTTCAAGTGCTCAGCAATTCTACACTTCTTCCGGTTACTCAGTGAGTTAACATTTCTCTATTCTGCTTTTACTTTCATCAGTATCCATTATCAAATAAAAAGCCTGACTCTGCTGCTGCTGCTGTATAGGATGAATTATTATGGGCTGCCACGTGGCTACACCTGGCAACTGGAGATGAATACTACCTAAAGTATGTGGTGGACAATGGTGTGTACATGGGTGGAACTGGCTGGGCAATGAAAGAGTTCTCTTGGGACAACAAATATGCTGGTGTGCAGATCCTCCTAACAAAGGTAAATTATTTGTGACCAAAACATAATCCCTGCTTCCTAGCCACTTAATTTAAATCAATTTCATGTTCTGAAAGTATAATGGCTATATTTGAAGATAATTTATTATAAGATGATCTTTACAGAACTATGTAGTATCATTTCACCAACTTACCTAATTTGCAGATATTACTGGAAGGGAAAGCTGGTCCTTATGCTGATACACTAAAGCAATACCAGGCCAAGGCAGATTATTTTTCATGTGCCTGCTTGCAAAAGAATGATGGTTACAATGCCCAGAAAACACCAGGTTAGATGCAAATGTAGAAAACTAATTCAAAAGCCTCTTAAACTCCTTTTCTCAAATGGATTCAAAAGAACATTCATGGAAAACTACAATCATTTCATTTTATTTCTTGCTTATCAGGTGGCTTACTATACGTGCGTGAATGGAACAACATGCAGTATGTTTCTTCTGCTACATTCCTTTTAGCTGTTTACTCTAATTACCTCTCAGCAACAAAAGCAAATCTCAACTGTCCAGATGGACAAACTCAGCCTCAGGAGCTCCTCAACTTTGTTAAGTCTCAGGTATCTTTTGTAAATTGTAATCTGCCCTGCATAAAAATCTTTAGTTTGATGTTATCTAACAAAAATTCTGCTGAGTCTCCGAATTCTGCATAATAAAGGTTTGTATAAAAGATTACTACTAGTCACTCCAGTGAAACTCCAATTTTAATTGAGTAGCACCGAAGACACCTAAGAAAATGCATCTAATAAAAGTTTTTCTCATCATGATTTAATGCGTGGTTTAATTAATAAACTGAAACTGTGAATTTTGATTGACACAGGCTGATTATATCCTTGGTAATAACCCTGCGGATACGAGCTACTTGGTTGGATATGGAGCAAAATATCCTCTTCATGTTCACCACAGGGGCGCTTCCATTGCTTCAATCTTTTCTCTTCACAGTGAGGTTGGCTGCACTCAAGGATTTGAGCTGTGGTATAACCGTGCTGAGTCAAATCCTAATGTCATCTGTGGTGCCCTCGTGGGTGGTCCTGATAAAAATGATGGCTTCTCCGATGACAGATCCAATTATGAACAAACTGAGCCTACACTTTCAGGTTCTGCTCCTCTTGTGGGCATCTTTGCTAAACTGCAGAGTTTGTATGGTAATATAGGTGAAGGTGAGAAATAATCTTCATCCCTCACACACTAATCTGCCCTGTTGTTTTTTTCTCTTCCGGTATGAATCCTCAATCACTTTTCTCTTGTCACAGGTTACAACCATAATGAATCACCAGTAACCCAACAAAAAACACAAAGTGAGTATCATAGAACTTGTTTAGTTCCACGTCCAGATGTGAGGGATAATCGCTATTCTAAACTTCTATGCTCTGTTGTCTTTCTCGTACACTATGAATCATCATCACTTTTCTCTTATATGTCACAGGTTACAACCAAGATGAATCACAAGTGCCTCAGCAAAAAACACCGAGTGAGTACTATAGTATATAGAACTTGTTTGGTTCCACGTTCATTTGGTGATTTTTCATGTTTACTCAGAAGCTAATAGTTTTAGCTTTTACATTATGTAACATTATTTCTGACTTTGGTTTCCCAACATGCATACAGTAAACTAAACTAGTAAAGTTGAAAAAAGAGTCTTAACCTTGTTTTAATTTAGAAAACTTCTGCTCTGGCTGTCATTGCACCGTTAACTAACATCTGTTGGCTTGATAGGCACATATGCAGGAAAAGAAACAGCATCTAAAACATCAGAAGGTATCTAAATCTAATGATCGCTGCTTTCCAAATTTTATTTTTGCTATCACTGGCTAATGAATGATAAGGTTGTGTTGCAGGTTGCCCCGTGCAATTTCTTCACTCAATAAGTAGCTCATGGACTGTTGGAGGTGCAACCTACTACCGTCACAGGGTCATAATCAAGAATACTTCTTCGAAGCCAATCTCAGATCTTAAGTTGGTGGTTAAGGACCTCACAGGCTCTTTATGGGGTCTCTCTTCAACAGAAGAAAAGGACACCTATGAACTTCCCCAATGGCAGAAGGTCTTGAATCCTGGCTCTGAGTGTATATTTGTATATGTTCAAGGCGGACCCCAAGCTAAAGTTTCCATTAAAAGCTTCCAATGATCATTTTTAGAGACCACCTCACAAAGGGAACACTTCTTCCACAAATTTGACAGTTAAACTTGTCTCTCCACGATTGTAATTTTGTATTATCAATTTATCAACCCAGTTCATACCTTACTGTCCACACTTAATTGTAATATCAGTTTATGAAACCTCCCTATTTGATCCTACAAACAATCAATGTATGAAAAGTTACCAACGAGTCCAAAAAATTATATACGAGCTTGTATTATGGTATTAAGGTGCATGCAAACTTTTCATGTCATGCCAATCATTGTCATGTGCAAGAGCAAATGTTAGCTAAGGTACTCTCTGTAATGTCACAACTCGCAAGAGTACATTTTTGTTGCAAGTTTATATTTTAATTCTGATGAGCATAGACCACATAATGATTCTTACATTAATATTCATATGACCTGCATTTTTTAGCATAGTGCCAAAAGAAAGGTTTAAAAGCCGTAAGGGAAAAACTCCAAAAACAAGCCTACAAATTGCAAAGCAAATGCTCAACCCTGAATCCTACTGTTTGATTGCAAAAAAGAAAAAAGAAAAAATCGCCAATGCCTATGCTTATTCCGGTGATACTAGCTTTTGTGGGGTTTCTGCCACTTAATGCTGGTCTTTGGGAATGTCAAGATCTTTAAATATTGGACTGTCAACTCCAACACCCATAGCATTCAGACCATTGTCAACATACAGAACAGTACCAGTGATAGCAGATGCCAAAGGTGATGCTAAGAAGGCAGCTGCGTTGCCCACCTCCTCTGTAAGAACACAAAATTCAACTCAGTTGAGCATATGATCACAGATTGAAACTGGAAGTTTTACATTACAAGGAATCATTCTGAAGAAAGTGTTACCTGCCGATAGTTCTTTCTGTAGAGGTGCATTGGCTAATGAATAATCAATCATCATATCAATGAATCCAATAGCCTTTGCAGCCCGACTTCTCAGTGGACCTAGGGAAAAAAAAATACAGTGTCAACATGTTAATCACAAAAACTAAATTCAGTGAACATATAAACAGACAGTGAAGGAAATTTGTTAACTTCAGAGATGGAATTATACGCAAGTAGGTGAGAGAACCATGAAATAGCAAAAAAACACGTAATCTAAATGGAACTACAAGGTTATTCTATTGTGGGTAAGACTTAATTTGTGTTAATTATATAGAAAGTGTTGACATAATAGAATAAAGTGCCACTCAACTATTTGGCATCATTTTGGTGGCAGTCAAGGACACAGTTGACTAGAGCCAGCATTAAATATAACAGAGCGTAAAATCTTGGTGTGGAAATTCAAACCAAGTCCAAACATAGGTGCCCAGATGAACAGCTCATTTTTAATTACCAATACATAACAAAAGAGATGGTCTGGCATTTGTTTAACAAATATAAGATACCCAACCAATGTAATTGGTAGATTCTTGCATCCGCATGGTATAAAAGAACAAAATTTTAGGACTATGCTATGCCCACTTGTGAAAAATGTCACAGACCAAGCACGGCACACATGGGTCCCCACCAAGTCTTCCCCATTATGAAATCTTTAGCAAGACAGAATGAACATTCCCGAAATTGGAAAAGAGAGAGTTTACCAGCAGATATAGTATTGACTCTAATTCTGCGCTTTCTTCCTGCTTCAAAAGCAAGAACCTGAAAAGATATGAAATATGATGTAAATAGAGAGAGAGGAGGAGAAGAAGAATAAGAAGCATCGAAGCACAACTGAGTCAGTCCACGAAATGGAGAATTGGGGGGAGGAAACTTACTCGGGTATCACTCTCCAGCGCAGCTTTTGCAGAACTCATACCACCACCATATCTGTACCGGTATATAGATAGTGAATATTGCGGGTCTAAAATTATGAATCCAAGAACGATAAGTACTTTCTATAACATGATCAACAACATACCCAGGAATGATCCTTTCAGAAGCAATGTATGTCAGAGAGATTGAAGAGCCACCTAAAACAAAATCATAAAAGTAAAAGATAAAATGATATAGGTGAAAGTAGGAAGTAATACAATGCAAGCCATGTAAGATAGGAGACATACCTGTGTTCAGAATTGGAAGAAAATGCTTTAGTAAAGAGACATAGGAGTAGCTAGATGCAGATATTGCAGCAAGATATCCATTCCGAGATGTCTCCAACAATGGTTTTGTCACCTATATCAAAGTTAACATCTTACTAAAGCTAGATGCCAGATGCAAAAAGGAACTTTGAAGCTTATTAACGTATCTATTGTACCTCTGGTCCGTTGGCAAGTGAGTGCACAAGGATATCTATGCTGCCAAAGTCTTCTTTAACAGATTCAGCAACTTCCTGAAAAGTATAGCAATAAACAACCGATGTATCAAAGGTCACAAATTCTGTCAAACAGGAATCAGGAGGACAATTCGAGGCACAGTTCATAATATTATCCAAAAATACCACTTGGCTTAAATATTTCATTGAATGCCAGGGTCGTTCAACTCCCCAGGACAAAAGTATCATAAGCTTAACTAGCCAAATGAAAAGACATCGGTAAAGAATCATTTCCTTCATGTAGAATATAAAAGTGATGCGGCTTTAGCTTAAGACATTTTGTAATACAAAGCATACGATGTAAGAATAGTAGTTGAATGGCCTATGCAAAATTCGTACTCAAAAATAAAGGGAAACATGGTCGCCATAACTGTTATTTGTTCATAAAGTCAAACAAGGCATGAAACATATTGGTTAAAACTTAATAATCTTATATCAAACATGTCAAGCTCTAGTTTTGAAATACTATTTAAGATGTATAAGAAAATCATGTGTTCACATTTACAAGAAAGGAAAGAAGAAAAACAACCAAAATGTGCAAGAGTAAGGGTAAATTAAAATACATTCTTAATTTAGCCTTTTTTGTCATAGAGATGAAAACAAAGAAAAAATGTTTCTAAGCTTCTATTTGGTGGGGGAGAGGGGTGTTCTTCTTGACTAAAGATGTCATACACGCTACAGCATGTGACAACAGATTAGTAAAGGCTACAAAAGTCTACTGAAATGAATTTTAAGCATAAAAATAAGCAATCATAATTTTCAGCCCTAAATTCCAGTTTTTTTTTTCCAAAAGTATATCATTCAACAACTTTATCCAAGATGGCAACCATAAGACCATTTTAACCATGTAAAATTTAGTGTATACCTGAACAGTCCATTTAGTGGATCCTGCGTACCGCTTGTTTGTTTTTATCTGTAAAAATTTCCAAAAAAAAACAAAGAAAGCATGAGGATATAAATTCTGACGTGAAAAACAAGAAAAAACCTAGGCTTTTCTTTTTTACATCTTCTGGCACTTCATCGAGATTGTCAAAAACTGCATCCAATGGATAAACTTTGGTAATCTCCATCATTGATCCGTCTGGTAATCTGGAAAAAAATAGTTTTGTATTAGCAGAGCATTGCATAGTCTAACAGACAAAATCAGTAACAGTATTGAAAGCCATACACGCGTGACTCGTCAAACTTTCCACGCCGTAGGCTGGACTCAAAAATATTCAGAGCCTGTAGAAATTATTTACAGTTAGTAAATGATTCAACATAATTGGACTGGTGGAAAACATATGCATTAGAGGGGAGGAGGTGTTGTTCCAAAAGTCAGCAGACAGAACCTAGTGAATTTGTATAACAACTAATAAGTAACCACTTTTTTATCCCAAAAACAAATAACTTACAGGAACCCATGTGCCGACAAGAATTTCAGCTCCTGCTGCAGCAAGAGATTTTGCAATTGCCCATCCGTATCCATTGTCATCAGCAACACCAGCAATGAAAGCCCTTTTACCTATGCATATATTGCCATTTTCAGTAAAGCTATAATAACTTTCATACACCATGATAGAAAAACCCATATATATAAAAAAGATAATCACTCAAATTACAAAATTCTAAAGTAGCTTCGAGGAAACAGGTTATGTTGACTTGTATATTAATCAGAGGCTCAGTATACCTTGAAATAATTGTAGTAAACATAGAATGAGCAGGTTAAATAGTTAGAAATTTAACATGTTGCCTAAACTCTAGTTAAACATCATTGAGACATGTAAATAAAAATTAATATTAACAAAGAGCATCAGAGCAAGTGAACGATACCTTTCAGATTAATTGGCAATCCTGAGACAGCACTTTCTGCACTAGACTCAGATGTAGCCTTTGTGACACTTTTGACAGATTTCATGGACGATGAAGTGAAGCCCCGCTGGAGAGGTTGCACTGAGGCAACATTACATGCACTTGCAAGTTTATTCCATGATTCAATCTTGGACTTGCCACCAAGAACCAAAGCACTTGCATCTGCAATCTTCTGTGATGATGGAATGCATGATCTTGACATTGCAAATTGCAAACCAGAAAATGGTGTTGTCGCCATCTTCAATGTGTGCAGTATGGCAGAAGGGGCCCCAAATCTACAAAAGAAAACAGGCATCTATAGCTTAAAAGTCACTAGAGATTAGACATAACTGATTTCTTATTCTTCGGATCTTATATTTAAATGTGACATAGAAAAACAGTGGGTTCTAGTCATCAACAGATTGATTACAGAATAAAGTTTAGACGATTGACAAAGTCCACATGATTATTATTATTGTGTTAAAGTCGTAATAAAGTCCAAAACTTTCATGTTTGAACAGAAATTATCATATAAAGAGTAGGTATCACTTCAGATTACATTAATCTCAAAGTATGAAAGTAGTCAAGAATAAATATACAAAATAATATTCATTGGACCTCCATAACTCCTCTGAATTCTTCGTAGCTGAAAAATACCCTTCATATATTTTAACAAGCACAAAAACACAAATCCAACAAATTAACGTCATCTCCAACAAGAGAACAAAACATTCTAATTCAAATGAAACCAGCGGCTTCAAAAGGGACGTGGACATTAAATTAAAAGACTTAGCAAATACTTACGAGTCCAAAAGGAATAAATACTAGAAAATTATTCAACCAACCTATAAAAAATATTTTCAAAACATGACTTACGACTGCTAAATCCCTTTACAAGGACACTCCCATAAAACCAGCAATCTGACATCCTCGAACAATTATGCATTTAAAAAAGGAAAACCACAGGAGAAATACACAAATCCTGAGGTGTTTACCAATCTATCAGTCATTTAGTCAAATCACATCTAAAATCTCCAGTTTTCACAAAATAGTTACTGACCAGTGAGCACAAAAGGCTAGGTCCAGCACACAATGCAGCAAAATGCACCCAGAATCCACAAAAAGAACAAAACTTTAGCTCATATTTTGCCGATCAAGAAAAACCCAGCAACATTCTTAAGCATAGTAACTAAATCTGCACTTCTCACTAAAACCCCACAAACATTTTACCACGAAAGTCGAGTGCTTTAACAAACATGGCATAAAGGCCTGAAGGGGAAGGTGGGGGTTACCTGATATGTGATAAAAGGGCCAATGTGAGGAATGGAAATGAGCAGAGACAATGTTATAGAGAGAACAGAGTTTGAGGTTTGGAGGATGAGAAAACTTGTGTTGTGTATAGCGGCTGCAGGCCACTGAGAGTTTAACTTGTGACTTTGGAATTGTCGAGGGACTTTGTAATTGTCGAAAAGCACATCACAATGTGGCGAGTTTCTCTCTCTCTCATCTACTATTATTGCTAGTTATCTGGTGTAATTTTTTTTGGTAAAAATATTCTTACTGGTATTTGTCTCAAATTTTTTTTACTCCCTCGGAATTTTTGAAAGTAAAATTCCTCAAATTCAACTAATGTAATGAGTTTAGGAATAGAAGGGACATTATAAATATAAATATTTGTTTGATATTTTATTGTTACTTTAAAAACTGAGCTCTTTATACTCTTAGAGATAAAATAATGATGTGTCCTATGTTGATGATGCCATGTATTATGTGGGTATTATTTTTAAAAAAATAGCTTTATATTCATTATAAATGTCAAATATTACTTTTTACTTTATAAAAAATCCTTTCAGCCAATGTTAATTTTATATTTACATTTGTGTGTATATTAGATTAGATCATGTGTGCTTTAAGTGAGAATTATTGACAATAAAATCAGTTTAGATTATAATTTGTAATTAATTTGATCAGTGCTCTAAGGAAATAAATGAATGATGTGCATTGGAGTATATATATTTGTTGGTAATTTGATTTGTAGATAAAAATAAAAAAAAAAAATAGGGCCGGTTTAAAAGATGGTATGAAACTTGTATAATAATTTGATTTTATTTTGCTTTTAGGTTTAATAGGATTAATAAGTCTTAACTTTCTATTTATTTGTTTTGTCGAGTGTGATGATAGTATGATGTAGGTGTTATACCGGACCAAAGAAGTAAGTAATGATGTAGATATTTCTGACGTAAGTAGATTGACGAGAAAATAGGATGAATTAAGAAAATTAGTCTTTTTTTTATTATGAAATTGTGTTGTTATTTGAAAAGTTCAAAACAAAAGGATGTTTTGAGTTCTAAAAACTTATAATTAAAGTGTAATTTTTTTACTTAAGTATGTTTTGACATAATCGTTTTCCCTTAAAATTGTTCATTTTATAATTTTTCTTACATCCAAATTGAGGTATTACACTTTCTACGTTTGATAAGTTTTAACTTCTCAAATTTTAAAAATTTTATTAGGGTCTTTATGAAATTTGTACAGTTCATGCACTATTAAAGTTTGTATTTTTCAATCTTGTTATTTAAATTTTTGTTAATCAGATAATATAATTGATGTCTCGTTATTTCACTTAATTGTTGTCAGATACAATTTTATAATTTTATATTTTAACTATCACAATTGTAACAATTTTTATCACATAAAAATTAAACGCAAAAATTAAATTGAAAATATACATATTTTTTTAAATACTAAATAACCCATAAAAATGTAACAAGAATTTAATTAAATATTTTCAAATTTATTAAAGACTTCAAACTTAATTAAATAGTTTCTATTATTAAAGAGCTCTGTGGTGTTTTTAGTTAAATGTATCAAGTACTAAATAAATAAAATTCCTTAGCTTTGTTTGTAAATAGTTTCTATTATTAAATTTACTTTTTTCCCTGTTTTGTAAAGATCAATTATTAATGTGTTGATTAAATGCAGAAATTGCAATGCATTGTTATAATCCATTATTAAAGCTAACTTATTTTCTTAGGTAAGTTGTGGCCGTAGGATGTACCTGGATCTTCGCTAACATTTTTATTCCAACAAAAACATTGCAGATAGAGATAGATACCCAAAATATAAAACTAAATAAAGTTTATGCATTACAAAACTTGTATTTCCTTAACAACTTGTTTGTAATAATAGATTAAATATAACAATTTTATTTTTTACCAAAACTTATTTTTAATTTTCTGTCGAGGAATCTTTACTAGTGAAATAAAATAGTACAAGTGTGGTATTCTTTTCGTCTTAACTAAATGTTCAAATAAAAATATTTTTTCGTAGTGTTGAAATATACTGTAATAATATAGTTCGATAATTAAGGAATTAATAAAATAATAGTCAACTACTATAAAAAGTAAATTAAATTTCGAAATAAAATCACAATAAAGTAAGATAAAATCATAAAATTATATATATATATATATATATATATATATATATATATATATATATATATATATATATATAAAATATGAATGTTTATATAACAAAAAATAATTATATATTATTTAAAAAAAA
>Ga0099822_1006020_pt1 | contig 15821 bp, 11 predicted proteins | sample CowpeawhiteBW_FD_76839 | JGI IMG/M metagenome (GOLD analysis project Ga0099822, IMG submission 76839) | Root nodule microbial communities of legume samples collected from California USA - Cow pea white BW | ecosystem: Host-associated > Plants > Roots > Nodule | place: USA: California | collected...
AAAATATTGTCATACTAAAAACCGTTGTCTATTATCTATAGCTACACTCACCTATACCACGCCTAAAAAATTGTGGTCTAATCTTTAAACCACGGTTTTTATAATTTATATCATAATTTTATGCCGTTGTCTAAAGTGATTTTTGTTGTAGTGTACTTAATGTTTTCCAACATTTTTAAATAGTTTAAGAAATATTTTATTTAATTTAAAAATATTATTTGTATATTAACAACAAAAAATAAAAATACTTTAATAGTACATATTATTTTAACACATCTTTATATTATTAGATAAAACTATAAACGGAAAATAAATAGACTCATCGTATATTTGATTTAATAACATTTGTCTCGGTAAAAGGTAGGTTATTTAAAATCAACCTAATTTCAAACTTATTTTCATGGATAACTTTCTACCACTTCATTTTTCTATTATGCTCCATTACCGGATTTGAATTTCTATTCCCTCAAATTAAAAGACAAAGCTCTCTTTTGAACTCTTCCTCTTTTATGGGAAGATTTTCGTCTATATCATACTAAGTTTAAAACAAATGTTATATTATATTTAAATAAATTAAATAAATAATTAATAAAATAAATGAAATTAACACGTGTCAGCATTGTATATATGTCATCAGATTAAGATTAAGAGCCTACCTGGAATGTCGTTTGCACATCATCACACAGTTATCCGTGTTCAAAAATAAGGATGAAAACCATGAGTTTTGAATGCATGAGGATCAAAATGATTTTAGGTTTACAAGAAAAACCATTTTCAAATTACCATAATAGTACATGTATAAAAAGTATAATTAACCCTTTAAAATATGTACATATCTAGATTGGGAAGATTCTTTTATTAATAATTCTTGTTTCATTTTATTTAAAATTAATTTATAGATAAGTTAAAACTAAAGATTTCAAAAATTATAAATAAGTCTTAATTAATAAAAATTAGTTTCAAATTTTTTTCGTATTTTTTGTTTTTTAAGTCCTTTAAAGATTAGCTCATCAAAACATATTCTAAATTTTACATTTTAAATTATATAATTTGTAATTCCTTTTCGGTTTACGTAATTAAAATACATTTTATAATATATAATACACTTTTGAATTACATAATCTTAAAATTTATTTTAACTTATACAATGTAAACATATTTTTAAATTTTGTAATTTAAAATATATTTTTAATGTATTTAAAAAAGTAGAATACGTTCTTGTTGCACAATCCTTAATACATTTTTAAATTCTTTATTGTAAATGTCACAATATAAGATACTTTAAAAACCTATTAATAACTTTTCCACATCTATAAAGGTGCAGGAAGAAGACATTATGGTGCTAATAGAAATAACCTTAGTCATCAACAATTAGATTACATTTATTTGGTATTTTATTTTTGTTTCGTAAGTCACATTGTAAACAAACCTAATGTGTTGTGGGCCTAGCCCAATAGCTACCAATTTAAGGTCAAAACAGTGAAGCGTTAAAGTGCGAATTAGGGTTTTGTTTTGTGTTTGTGAGACCGGTGAAGGGTTGTGTGTGAGAGAGGGGAAAACATGAAGACGATTCTATCTTCCGAAACGATGAACATTCCCGACGGCGTGAGCATCAAGGTTCACGCGAAAGTGATCGAGGTGGAAGGACCCCGTGGAAAATTGGTGCGAGATTTCAAGCATCTCAACCTGGATTTTCAGCTCATCACCGACGAGAATGGCAAGAAGAAGCTGAAGATCGAGGCCTGGTTCGGATCTCGCAAAACCTCTGCCGCCATTCGCACCGCCCTCAGCCACGTCGACAACCTCATCACCGGTGTCACCAAGGGCTACCGCTACAAGATGAGGTTCGTCTATGCTCACTTTCCCATTAACGCCAGCATCGCCAACGACAGCAAATCCATCGAAATCCGAAACTTCCTTGGCGAGAAAAAGGTTTTGTTTTTAATTTCTTATTTATTTTTTATTTAAACATGCTTTTTAGTCGCTTACAGTAACCTAGTTTTGAATTTGTTATTTTTATTTATTTATTTTATTCTCCATATTTGTTTTGTTTTCGGGCTTCCAAATTTAAAATCACTAGTCCTTAATATTCATATTCAGAATAGCATTTATTTTACAGAACTTTCAAAGTGTTTAGTAGTGTTATACACAATTATAGTTTCTTGGTAGATAATATGAAGCCTTCCCTCCCAATGTTGCAGAAAAGAAATTCCAGGAAACGACCGAGTTAGATTAATAATCTTGTTTTGACTAGCAAAAAAAATCATTTTTAATGTATGATTTTGACCTCTCTCGAGTTAAAATTTTGCAAATCAGGTTCACAAGTGTTGTATTTATATGCTTTATTTTTCTTGTAATTTCCGATTTTATAGTTTAGGTCTTTAGGTATCTTATCTGTGCTATTTTTGCTTACACTCATAGTTTTGTTAGTATTTACTTTAAGAAGTTTTGATGTTTTGGATATCAAAATATGTGATTTTGGTCTTTGAAGTTAAAATGATGCATACTAGGTTTCCATATATTGTATTTGCATGACTGTAGTCTTCCGATTGCTTAAATTTGATCTGAGGGTATACAACTGCTGTGCGATTTTCATTTACTTCAACTTTTGGTTAAATATTTGATTTAGAAATTTGCAATCTTAATCTTCTACGGAAACATGTTTCTAAGTATTGTATGCTAGATCTTAACGATTTGGACGTCTTTGCCAATGGTTGATGACGAACTTTCTTGATAAAATTTGGTTACAGGTGAGGAAAGTGGATATGCTTGACGGTGTGTCTGTTGTTCGATCTGAAAAGGTGAAGGACGAGTTGATTTTGGATGGAAATGACATAGAGCTTGTTTCCAGGTCTTGTGCTCTCATTAACCAGGTATGTTTATGTCATCTCTCCCAAACCCTTCTCTAATTTACTATTGTTTAGATTTTAATTGTGTTTGTCATTTGTTTGCTCTGCTACAGAAATGTCATGTTAAAAACAAGGATATTCGGAAGTTCCTTGATGGTATTTACGTCAGTGAGAAGGGAACAATACTAGTGGAAGAGTAGACCATGCTGCTTTTGTTTTTTAGCTTGGACATCTTTTTGGTGGCTATCAGTTTGAGATTTGATTTACAATTTTTGTGTTGGTTGACTTTCTTATGGAAATGTTTTGCTTTAAATTTACTGATCCAACATGCTTGGAATGAAAAATTTGCTGAAATTTGGTAATTTTTGTAGTGAGAGATGAATGTGGTTGATATGCTGTCACAATGAAAAGTTGCATTATCATGATGGGATTGATACAATTCTAAAAAACTATTTTTGGAAGAGTATTAAGATTACTCATTCAGTTTTGGATCAAAAACATGAAAACGAAAGCTGTCTCTGGTTTTGGATCTTAAAAATCAAAACATTTGTTTTGAAGCAATTTATGGAGTGTATGGAGGAGTTATTTTATACGAGAGTGTCTCTGATTTTTCATAAATTTATTTTTGCCCAACAAAGGAAGTGACTTGCCCAATGATGAAGCCCTTGAGTAAAATTCTAACAAAATTCACCTGGTGAATCCAAACATTGTCTAGTGACGTAACCAACTTATGCTGTCTAGATGTTCATAAAATTATTTTTCACTCAACGACAATAACATTCACCTAACGATGCAAATCTCTAAGAGCCAAATCCATTAGGCTTGCCTAGTGAATGTATCGATTAAATATCTTTCTGGAATTAATTGTTTCAATCTTGCCCAGTTGGTGGTGGCTCGCCCATCAAATATTGATAACTAGCATTATCATTGCTTTTATTTTGTTTAATTTTATCTTTTATTCATATTTTTATTATTAATTTTTAGATAATAAAGGTCTTTATTTAATAAATTGGGAAATAGAAATATTTAATTATTATTTGTGTAGATAAGTGAAAATCATTCAAGATCGTAGAATATCTCAACAAAATCAATACTGATACTTCAATTACAAAAGTCACGTACAAATTTTACATTCAGTCCATTTATGAAAGTCTTTAAATAAAATTTTATGAAAATTAAAATATTTATTAAATTTGTAAACATTAATAAAACTTAGTTGATAAAGTTTTAAAATATTTTTCTTAATTTATTAATAAAAGTTATAATACATTATTTCATCAAAATCATACAAAAAAACAAAGATTTAACTAATAATAATAAAATTTTAATATATACACTCTGCATATAGTTTAAAAAGTTTAAAATTTTCAAATATATAAATATATTAATTTAAAAAATTTACAAAATTTTAGGAGAACCATGACCCTTTTAGTTCCTAAAAAGATATGTCATTGTTACATAAATACTAGACTAGGAATTAGAAATATATTATTTTAATAATAAAATAATTGAGGTGTAATTTATTAGAGCCTACTTCTAATATGTAGTTATTTTCTAGATCTTTATATTATTTACATTTTAAAATCAAAAATGAAAAAAAAAAATTTGAATGTTAAAAACAATTCCGCACTAATTTCAATATAACAACACATTACAAATCATTCACATGCTTCAGCAACAAATCCACCTTTATTAATTTTATTTTCTTAAAGGATATAAAGGCACAAAATGTCACTTTACCATAATATTATATAATAACTCTTACAAGATCAATTAGTACCAATCAGATTGTTGATTCACTTGACTGCATCATATATCCATAATCATGTTAGATTAAACATATACTTTTTTATCTTGAATTTGCTCAACTCATTGAATCTGACTAAACGGGTCAATTCTATACATGTTTTACAATAATGAATAGTGAATATTTAATAAGACTAAACCTATGCAAGATTATACACACGATAGAGAGAGATTAATATTTAAGTTAAGTATTGCAACATGATATATTTGTTCTAATTAATGTGATATTAATAATTTAGGAGAGTATCTTAAGCACTTAATTAACTTGATTGTTTACTCTGATCAACAATGTCAATCATCATGTTCTTAGGGTACGTAACATAATTTGGGTCGACATGGTTTATCTTAAGTAATTCAATTTCAATGTTAAATAAAAGACAAAAAACCATGAATATAACACTCACTAGAAAAAAGTGAGTTCCTCTATAGGGGAATCGAACTTTCAATAAAGAAAATTGTTTTGCCATCTTCCTAAAAAATGGATATACCATTTATATTGTATGATTGAATGTGCGAATGCAAAGTTTACATGCACTTTTTTGGGTCTTCGTGGACATGAATATTTGACCTAAAATATAGAAACAAAACATTAAAATTATATACTATCTTTCAATTCCATGGTAGATTCGGCCACGTGATTGCTTTATACCCATTATGAGAGAGATGGAATTGGTAATTTGAAATCTTAAAGTGAGGAAGAAAAGAGAAGTTTAGTTGCACTTTTTCACTTTAAATTTTAGGTTGTCGTGGTCTAGGAATATTAGAATAATCTAAATCTGCAATGCCATTTGTTACATGTTGTTAGCCTTCACTTTTCTTCCCCCACACTCACCAAGATTCACATTTCATGGTTGCAATTGCAAAGCAATGAAGAAACCAAACCAGAGTTCACAGCTGTGTTCAGACTTAGAATATTCTTAGTTTAACTCATACACCAGAAATTGCACAAAGACACTCTCATGTGTATAATAAGCATGAATCTTTTCTAGATTAACCTTCAAAAATGAGATAATTGCTATAAAATTAAAAGGGTCACCATTTTTCTTTGATTTCATAATAATACTCTTTCGTTCATAATGTATACTAAATTTAGCTCAACATGTTTAACCGTTTCTTCTCTGTATAAATTTTCTAGTCCAAACACCATATAAAGACTTAAAAAACTGTGAAGCTAGGTGGTCCTCAAAAGTGGCTGCACTTTTTTTACTTTTGAAATGCTTTGAAGTACACGTGGAATGAAGTTTAGAGAAAGAATGTGGATGTTGTTGTTACACATTTGTACGGATTTATACTCTTCTTTGTGCTGATCTACTGGATATCTCACTAATATTCACCAACTATCATATGAGCTTCAGATAGTTACTTCCACCCTTCAAATTGATTCTCAAGACAAAAAAACAACTCTCTTTAATTAGGTCCAATTTTTCCTTTCTTTACTATTCTGGTATCAGGTATAGAATTTTAAGAATTCTCAATTAAATTACTAAATCTTGTGTGCCTCTGAGTCTAGATTAACTTATTCTTTCCCAGCTCTAAAAAGAAGCAAAAGGTTATTTGTATTCATATCCAACGTTTGAGTTATCATAATGTTTGGGTTTTTTTAGAAATTTGTTTTGTTCATCGGATTAAGATTGACTGGGAAAATAATATTAAACTGAATAAATGATAACTACAACTTAACTACAAATAAATGGTTTCTCTTCTACCTCAAAATGAAGCCTAAGTTCAGTTGATTTGTGTGTGTGTGGAGTTGAAGAATCCAAAGGAAAAGTAAAACTCTGGGAGTTCAATTTGCAGTTCACTATAGGGCAGTTCGAGCAACACCATTTCTGAAACTGTGAATTTTCCATGTCTTTCACTTCAATCAAATTAGAAAAAAATTGTATTTTGACACCCAAGTTTCCTCTTCCTTCCATTTGACTCTTCCTTTTATTAACAAAATATTATATTTAATAAATATAAATAAAATTTTGAAGTAAAATAATAATATTATAAGTATGAAATGGAAATAAGTATGAAATGGAAGTATAATAAAAAACAACGTCAAAGAACCCAGGTCTATCAAATTATTACCATAAAATATTTCTGAAATGAAAAATTCTAATCATGTTAAAATAATAATAATAATATAATATTTGCTCCTGTTAAAAAATTTATACATACTCAAAATATCGAAATTACTAAGAGAGATAATAATAATAATAATAATAATAATAATAATAATAATAATAATAATAATAATAATGTGTCTGTTAAGAAAATTTATACATGGTCAAAAAATTCAAAAATACTTGTGTTTTGCCTTTTAAATTTGTCTTATATACTTGGATGTTATATATACTTTGGTTCTATAAGAACCGAAGCCCATAAATTCGGAAAAATTTTAAAATTATATATATATATATTTTAAATTATTTTATCTGAGCAAGAGATATAGATTTCGATTATTGAAAAATCAAAGTTTATAAAATTTATATGCTTCGATGGTAAGGAATCGAACTTAAAGTTAAAAAAAATTTCAAAATTATCGAAATATATATATATATATATATATATATATATTAATTAGTAGCATTCTTTAGGCTATGGTTATTAGTAAAACTGAAGTCTATTAGAATATAAGTCTAAATTTTACAAATAGCCAAAGTCTAAAGGGTTATCTAGGGTAAATTTAGACGAAATTTTAAAGGTGCTAATGTTCTCTCTTCCTCCATTGGTTTGTTATGACACTGCGAACACCGTTTTGCACACTCCTCCACTCACCTCCCTTCCTTGTCGTTGTTGATCAATTTGCTCCTTTCCTCCACACTCTTCCACATGCGTCGTTGCTTCGCCACCACTCTCCTCCCTTCCCTTTCCTTTTTCATTTTGGTAATCGCAAAACTAGAACTGTCGCCATTGCTGTCACGCCGCCACTTCGCTCCCATCCTTTCTCTTCCCTCAACTCTCCTCCATGCTGCTACTGCCATCGCCACTTTTCTCCTTCCCTTTTCTTCCCATTTTGAAAGTACAAGAGGTTCACTCATGATCATGTGTTTGTTTTTTATTATTTTCTTAATTCTTGGTGTCTAATGCAATTATTTTTGTTTAGGTTCTTCATTGTGTAGGCGCAATTCATCACTTGGTACTCCAAACATTAGAATAATATGAAATCAATTAGCAGTTGAAGTTTTATAGATAGTTAATAAATTAGTCTTTGGAGTCTTAAGAGTAGTTAATGTATTAGACCTTAGAGTCTTATAGGTGGTTAAAGTGTTACCCGTTTATAGCCATTTTTGTCTATTTTGAGTACCACAATAAGAAATATGTGAGTCTATAAACTATATTGTTAATGAATTAGCAATTGAAGTATTATAGGTAGTTAATGAATATGTTGTTGGAGTGTTAAGAGTACTTAATATATTAGCTGGTAGAGTCTTATGGATAGTTAATGTGTTATCTGTATTGAGGCGTTTTATAGCCATTTTTGTCTATTTTGAGTACAATGGTAAAAAAATATGAGTCTATAAATTGTATTATTAATTGCATGAATGGAACAATGACAACAAATAAACATGAATCAAATTATTCACAACCAGTACAAGAAAATCCAAAATTAGAAACCAATTTTAGAAACAAAAAAAATTAGTCACTATAGTAAAACATTTAGATACCGATTTACAATTTAAAATTATTGGTTACTAAAATAGTCACTATTATAAACAAAAAATAATAATTGGTCACTAAATTGATCACTAATTAATTAGACACTAATTTAGAAATTAAGTCATTTTGCTAGGCAAAACCTAGGTAGCTAATTTTTATTGACCAATTTTCTTTGGTAGCCAAAGCCATGGTAGCTAATTTTTAAGACCAATTTAGTGACCAATTATAATTTGTTATTTATAATAGTGATTATTTTAGTAACCAATAATTTTAAGTTTTGTAAATTGGTATCTAAATTGGTCACTATAATTACTAATAATTATTGGTCACTAAAATTGGTCACTATTTAGAAGTTTTCTTGTAGTGAGCAAGCTTGATTTGCTTACAAAGTGGTATCAAAGCAGTTAGCTTGAATTTAGACAAGAAAGAAAGTGAGAGATGACTAGTCTTACAAAGAGTTTGTCCTTGCCCAAGTTGATAAAGACGGTCAACTATAACAATTGGAATCTCAAAATGAAGGTTCTTCTTGACTTCCAAGAAAATTGGGAGGTGGTAGAAAATGGTCATGCAAAACTAGAAAACACCAAGATTTGATCGAAATCCCAAATGAATGCCTTGAGAGCAGCGCGTAAAAAGGACAAGGCATCTTTGTAGATTTTGTACCGAGCCATGGACGAGTCTGTCTTTGCGAAGATTGCAAGTGCAAAAATCTTTAAAAGAAATGTGAGACATTCTAGAGAAGGCATATAAAGGGATGATTGAGTGAAGTAGGTGGCTTCAAACACTCAGAGGTGCGTTGGAAAGCATAAGAATAAAGGAGATAGAAGGAGTAGCCAAGTACATAACTCGAGTTGAAACCATGACGAACCAACTTGGCAGAAATGGAGAGGAATTGCCCGTTAGCCAAGTTGTGGAGAATATTTTGAGACCTTTGACAATTGACTTTGAGAATGTGGTATGCGTAATTTAGGAGTCGAAGGATCTATAAATGCTCATGGTTAAAAAGCTTATCAGGTCTCTTGAGGCGCACAAGTAGCGAAAGAGGAAGGCAGAGCCACTAGATCATGCACTTCAAATGAAGGCATCAATTAAAGATGAGAAAGCTCAAAACACTCAAGCTAGAGGACGATACTGAGGAGGAAGAGAAAGAAGTCCTAGTAGTAGAAGCTGAGGACAAGAAGAGGAGAGAGAACAAACCAACCAAAAAAATTGGTGCGAAAGAGGACGAAGTTCGTGAAAAGGAGGTCGGTTGAGCAAGTCAAATGTTGAGTGCTTTATGCATGACAAGTATGAATATTATGCTAAAGAGTGCTACTTGGATAAGTGCTTTAGTTGTGATAAGGTCGAACATTTTACTAAAAAATGGCTATCTAATGAAAATAAGAAAAAATCAACCTCACAACATAAGTTAAAAAAAAAAGCGGTGTTGTTGATGGTGGCATGTAGCTTGGGGGTTGAGCACAAGTGAGTGGAAAACTCAACAAGAAGGCCAAATAACGTGGAGATTCTACAAGAAAGTCGAACAACATGCAGAATTAGATAAGATAGTAGAATAGTGTTAATAGGTCTACCAGAAATTCTGATAGATTAGTGGTGCATTCGAACAACTCAGAGAGGGGCACATAGACCTCGATGGAACAAGTGCAGAACTTAGATAACTCAGTGGAGCATGTGGAAAGCCTGAATAACTCACTAGAGAAAATGAATAACTCGAAAAAGCCCGATGGCCATGGGGAGCTCAAGTAGCTTGGTGAAACATGTAGATAACTTGGATAAGTCAATGGAGCAAGTGGAAAGCTTAGATAACTTGGTGGTGTGTCCTTACTACTTAAATATCTTGCACACATATGCAGAGATGAGCTAGTAATTCAAAGGTTAGAGATTGCAAAAAGTTATTTGCAACAAAGAGTTTAAAAGGAGGTTAAAGGTAATGCAATTTTACTGGCAAGCTAAGAGAGAAGAAAATAAGCTTTGCATAAGTGGCGCTTGGAATTTGAACAAGATCTTTCAAGATTGCAAGAATAATTGCGTGCCGAAAAAGGATCTAAGAGCTACATTGGAAGTAATAGATGAGAAGTGATGAATTGAAATGGATGACGAGTTTGATGTGAAGTGGGAGTGGGGATTTTTGATCCCTCAAAAGGAGCTCGACTTACTGACAGGAACCTAGTTAATGACAAGTCGACCACGAAGACAAAAAAGAACCCGATTAGGGACAAGTCAACCAAGGTTAAGAAGAAGTTAGCTAAAATAAGGAATAATTTAGCCATCCAGATAGTGAAGATCCCGATCAATCATCAAAAGAGCAAGCACAATATGAGAGAAGTTACTGCACATGGGAAGTCATGATGAAGAATAGAAGAATCGAGATAAATAATAAAAGAAGCATTTAAGTTTGTAGGGGAATTTTATTGGGTTTAGAATAAACTTAAATTAATTAGGCATTGAAGTGTTATAGATAGTTAATGAATTATTCGTTGGAGTCTTAAAAGTAGTTAATGTATTAGACCTTAGAGTCTTATGGGTAGTTAAAGTGTTACCCGCTTTGAGTTGTTTATAGCCGTTTTTGTTTGTTTTGAGTATGGCAATAAGAAATATGTGAGTCTATAAACTATATTGTTAATTGCATGAATGGAACAATAACAACATATAAACGTTAATCAATTATTCAAGAGAGCTTGATTTACTAACACATAATATAATTTTAAATATTAAAACTGTAATATATTTAGAGTTGTGAATGTAATGACATATGAGTAAATTTCAACCTAGTCTTAGAAGTAGCTCATTTTTATTGATTCACGATAATTTGAAAAAAAATTTCAACTTCGAAAGGTTTCACATAAAATGAGTTAGGGTAAAGCTCAGTGTGGTTTCAAAATAAGACTTCAATTAATTCTTAATTATTGTTCAAAATTTAAATATCCTAAATTTCAAATTGATACTTAAATATTAATTTCATAATAATTGTAAATTGACTGTAATTATTTTTTATTGTTTTCAACTTAATTATAAGGTTAAGGTTAGGGGTCCAACCTAATTTATCTGGGTCAACTTGACTTGATTTGGCTAGACTTTACATGACTATGACCAAACTCAACTAGACATTTATTTGAGTTAAACCAACACAACTCAATCTGACATCACCTTGACTTGAATTCAGTTCAACCTAACTTGACCAAGCTTGACTTTATCTTGAACAAGGTTAGGCCCAACACAACCTAACATGAGCTTACCATGACCTAATTCAAACTAACTTATAGGTCAAACCCTACCCAGTTCAACTTGACTTGGGTTCAACCCAACCCAACTTGCTTGTGCTTAACTGAACATAGCTTGACTTAGGCTCAAATAGAACCAACATTATATTTCTTAGGCCCAACTTGACCAAACTTTTACTGGCTAAGGCCTAACTTGACCTGACTCCATTGAACCTGACTTGGGTACAAACCTTGGTCCAACTCTACTTGACCTAGCTTGAGCTTGACCGACCCTAACTTAGGTTCGACCCTGACTTAATTTAGCACTAGTGTCGGAAGGAGATTTGGCCGCAATTAATTTTTTCATTCGTCCCCGGTTCCAAAATCGAGGCATATAAGGCCGATGCCAAAAAGGGTCAGCTTTTGGCCTTGGGTCTGAACCGAAGCAGAAACCCCCCATTATGGCTCGGTTCTTTTGAAAACTGAAACCATATAGAGTTTGACATGTAGCACTACATCTCTCTCCCCCATTAGGGTTTCATTCCAACATTGGTGAGTGACAACAATGGAGGTTTGTGTTCACATTGCACTTTGCTACATTTCAAGCAACGTGGTTGATAGTGGAGCTCGTGGTTTCACTTTCGTTTTCAAACCTGTTGGTGCTTTCATAGTGTCTGTTTCGTCATTTGCATGGGCTTGTGACGAGCACTGCCATGGAGGTGTCACGGTGGCTCGATCTGTTGTGCAATGGCTCGCATGGAGGATATTGCTCTATCAAGGCTGAAGGTGGCTGGTTGATGCAGAGATGGTGTTGCGTCGTGGTTAAACAAAGGGTTTGTCGGAGTTCTGATGAAGGAGCAACATGAGGGATGAACTAGTGGCTATCGTGGAACTCAAATGATCACGACAACGTGGAAGGAGGCTCGACGGTGGCTGACAGTGCGAAAGGAGGCTGGACGATGGCGACTGTTGACGGAGGCGCGAATCAGAGGAGAAAAAACGAAGGTGCAACACTGTGGAAGACGGAGAATAGTGCACTCGTGTTTTAAAGTCCCTAATTAGGTATATTTCCTCTCTTCAATTTTTAACTTAGGCAAAATAGGGCTTTTGGCACCGATTCAATTCTACCCAAGGCCAAATGTCACTCTCCTAGTGGCAATTTTGAAATATCAACGAACTTTTTTTCTTCGGGTTAGTGAAACCGAAGCCTATAAAGCTTTATGGCAGCATGTATTTAGTAACCGAGGCAAACAAAACATATTTTGCTTCGAGTATTTGAGGAACCGAGGTAGAAAAGTTAGCAGAAATTTAAAAAATGCCATAACACAATTATATGCTTTAATTTTGTGATAACCAAAGCCTATAACGTGAGGTAAAATCCCAAAATTGCATTAGTGTAGGTTAGGTTCATGTCAACTTGACTTGATATAATCTGATTTGGACATTGTTTGATCTAAACCCAACTTAATTCAAAATACTCGATTTCGACCCAATTCAGTGTGAGCTAGACCAAAACCGACACGAGTTAGATTTGAATGTGTTTTTCATAAAAGCAAAATCTTTTTCCAATAAATGTTATTTTTTATTTTTTATTTTATTTTCAGTTTTAATTATTATTGGATTGGTCCTGATCTAGAAACTTTTAAGCGTTTTTTGTGATTATTTTTTTAATCCGGTGGACCTTTTAAGCAGTGGGTTGGGTCAGGTTAACAAGCTCGATGTATGTACCTATATATATATGTGGGGGACCTACATTTGGATTTGGAGAAAATATATAAATATGAACATAACACTAATGCTTTAATTCCCATATTTGTAGGCTGAAAAGGAATTACAAATATGATAATACTAATATTTTTCTTCATCATGGTGTGAGCCCCAGGGGCATCAATAAGAGCCTCCGAAGCATATATGGTTAATCTTTTGCACTCTTTCTAAATGGCATATTGCCACATGTGTGAATGAAAGTGTAAAAGAACAGTTTAGCTGCACTTTTAGCCATCGTGGAAATGAATATTTCACAAAAAGAACAACACACGTGAAAGAGTGAAATCAAGGTTTGACAAACTCTACCATGAACGAATGAATCACAATGCTTAGTTTTCATCCATTGTGTTATGAGAATATGTTATAGTAATCTCACACTGCACTGAACTTAGTGACTTTAAACAAGGGGCTGTCATGGTCTTTCGAATATCAGAATAATCTGTATCTGCAATGCCATTGGTTACCTTTACCACTCGCCATTCTCCTCCACAAAGAGGAAGATTCACGTTTCATGGCTGCAAAACAGTGACACCACAGAGCTGCTGCTGCACACTGCAAAGGCTTGAGTTGTTGGAATATTCCAACACCCTCTTTGTACACTAAAGTGCATATATGTCACTTCCATGTTCTTCCATATCTATTACTTTCCCTTTTCTCTGCCCATCTTTCTTGTCCTCAAACAATGTATATATTGGAGTGCCAAATACTTAAAAGAAGAAAAATATTATTACAACCTTGTGTTTTCTTTATTGTTTACTTCACTTAAATATAGCTTTGAGTGTTCCAAAGATTAATATGTCTGATCCTCACAGAATAATAAGAAACACCAGTGTTGTAAAAGTTGTTGGTAAGAACAGTAATACTATGTTGCAGTTGAGTTTGAAATAAGGTTGTCGAAATGGTAAAGTAGTCCTTAGTTCGAAGTCATTGAGTGAAGTAAGTGGTCCGAAAAAGTGTGTGCACTTTTAATCTTTAGGGAAGGAACGAGATACATGCAGAACAAACACCCAAGAGATTGCTTTATTCCCATTGTGTGATAAAGACATTGCACATTTTCACTTGAACTATTTCGCTTTAGATTTAAGGCTATAATGGTTTGGAACATTGCAATGATCTATATCTGCAACGGCATTTGTTAAATTTTTAGTGCTACATGTCACTTGCTTCCCCACTGAGACGAAGATTCATATGTCACAGTCATATATACACACTCCACACTCTATACATAGCTAATTACTTATCTTCACGCAGTGGTTAAATCCTTTCACAAATTTACTAAGAGAAGAGCATATATTAAGGAGTATAACTTGAGATTTTGACTGTTGCATTGCATGCCTATAGAATCTACCTGGACCCAAATTGACACATGTCTCCAAGTTGTGCCATCATAACAGCATGAACAAAGGCTTCAACATCTCTTTAATGATTCCAAAAGGCAAAGAAGCAATATAAGACATCTCTTTAATGATTCCAAAACAAAACCCCATCTCCTATTATTTTAGTACTGTCAATCAAGGAAATCCTCAGCACTTTTTCTAAGTGTTTGATGAAGTTGTATAGGGAAAGATTAATACTTGAAACTAGTAATCATTAAACTGAAAAAACTGATTTTTTCCATCATGTATATATCTAGAGTTGATACTTGGTAACACTGATTACACTGAAAAAACAATCAAAACCTGTTGTTCTTTGCTTTTGGTGACCCTGAAACACAACCAACCACTAGATAAGCAAGAACTTTTGTAAGCCACTAACTTTCTGCCACGATGGCACCCTTGATTCTCCCCCAACACTACTTGGTTCGGCTCACTGAACTCAACTCTTCACTCAAACTCACTTCACTTCCAAACTCAACACACAAACCCTCTTCACTTCCCTTTTTTCTCCAAAACACACACAAAAACCAACCAAGTACAAACACTACTCCACCCCTCATACAATATTTCAACACACAACATGTTGAAGGAAGGCACCAACAACGTTGGTGTTGGTGGCAGCTCCAGCACCTGGTCACGCGTCTGCGACACGTGCCGGTCAGCTCCATGCATAGTCTACTGCCATGCAGACTCAGCATACCTGTGTTCCTCCTGTGATGCTCGTGTCCATGCAGCCAACCGTGTGGCCTCAAGGCACGAGCGTGTGTGGGTGTGTGAAGCGTGTGAACGTGCTCCCGCAGCGTTTCTTTGCAAAGCTGACGCAGCTTCTCTTTGTTCTTCGTGTGATGCTGACATTCACTCAGCGAACCCTCTCGCCAGCCGCCACCACCGTGTTCCAATTCTCCCCATTTCGGGTTCCCTCTTGGTAGAACCAGATCACGAACCGGAGCACGGTTTCGTGAACGAGGTGGAAGAGGAAGAGGAAGAAGTTTTCGATGAGTACGATGATGAGATTGAAGCTGCTTCGTGGTTGTTACCACATCCTTTGAAGGGTAATAATAAGGTTTACTGCTGGAAAAATGTGTATCTTTTCATTCATCAAGACAACAATATATATATACACATTTACAAGGAACTGTTACCCTATTAAGGCCAACAGAATTGCAGCCACTAATCAT
>Ga0099822_1006023_pt1 | contig 15817 bp, 10 predicted proteins | sample CowpeawhiteBW_FD_76839 | JGI IMG/M metagenome (GOLD analysis project Ga0099822, IMG submission 76839) | Root nodule microbial communities of legume samples collected from California USA - Cow pea white BW | ecosystem: Host-associated > Plants > Roots > Nodule | place: USA: California | collected...
CAAGCTTAAGTTCAGCTTCTAGAGGAGCAAGAATGGCCTCTATAGGAGGCATGTCATCATCCTTCTGAGCAGCATGGACCCTTCGAAGAGTGGCTTCAGCAGCAAACTGAGCTGCCATCGATGCTTTCTTGTCATCATTGATTTTCTTTATTTCAAGATTCTGCAAGAAATATCCAGTTTAGTAAACACATCATGTAACCTAAAAAATTTAGTCCTCACTAAGGTTGATAGAGTGTTCAAGTAATACTTTGCTTTCTAGAAGAGACTCTGTTAACTTCAGCTTCCCTTCAACCTTTGACAACTCTTCAGTAAGCTACAGAACAACGAAAAAAAATACAGAAAATAAAGTTATATTTCAAGTTGACGTTAAGTGATGACTCTATACATTAAGAAACAGCAGCAACACGAATAAATGAAAGCATGGCACATTAACAAGTTCTCATGTGACCATGCACTAAAAATAGTTGAAGTAATTACAAAACCACGTTAAAATACAACACGGGCGAAGTAGCCCCACTCACTAAATCAGCCAAAGCATAATTACTTGCACAAACACATGAAACAGAAAAACTGGAAGAATGACTATTGAACAATAAATATACGCACAGTAAACACCAAAAGCAAACTCGAATCAATACACCATTCACCAAGAAACAAAAACGGGAACATACAGAGTACTTTGTATAATTTTTTTTTTTTTTTGCTAAGTAATAAAATCAGTGAGCAAAGAAACATTGTCCAGTGCAAAAGTTGAAAAATAAAAAATAAATAAATAAAGAAATTAGTAATGAAGTTTCCATATTCTTAAGTCCTAATTATAACAGTAACAGCAATGATCATATCAGAAACTTGTAATTGATTCAATTTAACTTCAATAATACAACGAAGCAAAAATTAGAAGGTGACCTCTTCAACGGCTTTTTCTCTGAGCCGTTCGGAGAACCTCAAGGCTTTGATCTCCGCTTGCGCTTCCGACAATTCCCTGTCCTTATCTGCAAACACGACGCAACACAAGCGAGTCACCATTAGTCAACAAGGCGAAGCAAAATCAGGCCAAAAACTCGCCAGATCGAGTCGCATTTTCGCACCTCTAACTTCATTCTCCAACCGATTGAGCTCCACCTTGACCGGATCCGAACCGTGCAACAGGTTCATGAACTCGTCCGCGTCGAGGCTCTGCCTCATCGAAGGCGCGCGCCTCCGCGACGAGCCTTTCCCCTCCTTGAACGATCCGGACACCGCCAACGGCGCAACCGGCGTGGCCACAGTCGCCTCCGTTCCAACCTCCCCGGAAACCTCCGCCATGGCCGATCTAAGCGATGCCGTAAGCAGTCACATCCACTTGTTCGTAGCTCCGTGGATCCCTAGGCGCGCAGTGCGAGAAACAGCAAGAGTCGCAGAGAAAATGCAGGTCTGAGAAGGAGACGGTGATTTTAGAGAGAGAGTTGCTGAGATAGATGGTTTCATAGTCTGTGCTTGTTTCTCTCTCTAGATTGTGATTTTAAATCTGGGCTTTGTTTTCCCCTTTTTTTCTTTTTTGCTTTTTTTTAATTGTTGTTCTGTGTGTGTGTTGCAGTGAGAGTGATAGTGAGATTAAATAAATCTGAGTAATCAGTGAGTGTATAGCTGGCTGTTATGGTTAAGCAGACCAATACTGAGTGAGTGACAGGGAAACACAGTAAACCCTTTCTCATCATCTTATGTTAATCGCTCTAGTAAAGCCCAAGCCATGGTAGCGTAATGCGCACTCCATGCATTGCAATTGCAAGTTAAAACCATCTTGGATTGGATATGCGTACGATAGCCGGTGGGACCCAGAACCAGCTTAGCTGGTAAACGTGTTGTGTTTGGACAAACAAACTCACAAGTGACTGCCATTAACATTAACTAACACATATATTATGACGTTTTAAGTTTTGAAGAGATGTATCAACTTATTGGATTCATAACCATAAATAAAACACATGAAAATAAGTTAGCATTCACAACAACGATAACGTTAGCATATATATGTTTTGAATATCTATCTACAAATCATTCAAACATCATATTTTTACCAACATCCGAGAACTAAATTAAACTATTAATAGTTATGAGATAATTTAATATGGTTCCTAATCTTTTAATAATCAGTAATATAATTCGTTGATCATAGAATCCGTTGATTTGTAAATTATGTCTGTCTTTACAGTGAAATAAAAATGTTTTGATCTTAAAATTTTCTGGCGGTGTTGGTATGCGCATTGTGGATGGATTTCAATTTCAAATGTCTTCTGCACATTCATTCCTTCCGTAAATGAAAAATCAAAAAGCTTTTGATATTTTTCAAGTAGCCAAGTTTTCTCCACATTGTGTAGTTTAACTTGCTCGTGACACTGTAGGTGGTAAACTTGAGATTCTATCGGAAAACCTGTGGTTTAGAAAATTGGTCCACACTACACTGTGGCGTGCAGCAACAGCGTGTGAAGTTGATCTTTCTGCAGGAGAATATGCTCGCCCTCCAAAATCTTTAAAATTGTATTAGCGATAGAAGTGAGTGTGTTGTTGAGGGTGTGTCTTAAAGCACTTTTGATTCATAAGGTGTGTGTCTGCTCCCAGACTTGTTCACATGGAGGGTCCTTCCCACCATGTTTGACAGTGGCACCTCAAATATAATGGGACCAGGGCCACAACTTGAGGGGGAGTGAGAGCATAGTAGTTTCGCTTGAACAACAACACAAAGCAGAGTGACTCGCACCGTTATCAATTCGCTAATTTCACTGAAGAAAGGTCATAATCGATTGTGGGGTCTAAGCAAGTTTCTTTCCAATATTCATGCCCGTAATGTGACAACTTACCTCACAAAACACAACTATGCAACCGGTTTAATTCTTAACTAGGGTCACTAGACTTCAATCAACTTCAATAACCAGACAGCTAACAAAATCACATCAGCGTGTAAACATTTGATTGGTAGTGTAGGTCACTGAGTATTGAATTAAAATACATCAATAATTTCCTCCAAATTAACAATAGAACCTTCTCACATGGGCGTAGGCAAACATGTTCATATGGCTACGCTTAGCGATAAAAAATGACAACCAAATACAACTAATAAATCGTATTAATTTCAAAGATACGTTTAACCAATCTCATGGGAACTTAAACCCAGAACACACTTTCTTTTCTTTCAATTATAATCTGTCATTAAGTTACGACAGTGTGAAAAATTAATAGATCCATAAGATTTCGGCATTTGAAAAAAGGTCAAAACCATTAAACTCAATAATAAAGGAAATAACAAAAACTCTGCAAAACATATAACTACTGGGTCCTAGCAATACTTAGAACACTCATCAACAGATAACTTCAAAATTGCTAGCTCAAGCATCAAGCCTCGACTCTTTCCTCTTCCAGGATGAGGGCCTTTCCTGTTGGCTTTGCCAATAGATCTGTGTATTCTTGGAATGGTGATTTAGAGAAGCGAGTCTCCTTCCAGAATTCGGGTGTTAGAAAACCGTAGGTTTTAAGCAGACAATCAAAAGTGGCCTGTAAAAAGATAAGAGGCATTAGAAAAACTGATTAAAAATAAATAACTAAGACTCAGATATCATCCATATTTACTTATTGGTTATTCAATATTTCAAAATTCATACAAATGATTTAAAAAACTGAAAATGGTGTTACTAAATTGGATGGGGATAGATACAATAAAAACAAAATACTACCCCACTTCAAAAAACTTATAATAACCCATTCAGGGAAAACAATGGGAAAGGTAAAATTAATTATAGTTCTCTACTTAGTTCAATCTACAAAAAAGCTTACTGAAGAGATTTTACATATTAGCTTACTCATAAACTAAACATAAAATATAAAATAATTCACTTAAGTTTTCTCCTATTATTTCCTATACGTAAAAGTACTCATTGAGTTCATCAAAAAGACTGACTAAATTTTACACTGAACTCATTTCTTCTAAAGCAATTTATAGTACTAAATTAGACAACCAGAATTAATCATAAGGCAACCTAGCGCGTAATAGAATAAAACTAAATTATATAGTATGTCCATGCAACCAAGGTATGTAAGATTATAAACAATTATAAGAGTTGATCCGATAAGCAAAACACAATAACAACCAATACAATAATTAAGCATTAACGATGGCATCATCAAGTTACAGAAAAATATGGACATATAGTTGAAATACTAAAACCCTACAAATGCAATGAACATGGCAAATGTTTCTAAAAGGAGCATGACATAAATTGCTCGTAAAATTTAAACAGCATCAACCGAACGAACAAACTCAAAATCATTAATAAGGCTAAAACAACAAAATTAATCAAAACAAAAACAAAATGAATAAAACTTGAGAGAACTCGTTAAAAACCATTGTAAATAATCGTTATCAAGCATTATCCAATAAACGAAACAATCAATAGACAATAAAATAAATATTACACGGGTAAGGGTTAACCTTGACGAAGTTTCCGAGGGTTTTGGTTGAACCTCTGGAGGAGGTGAAAACATCATCGATTCCGGCGAACTGCAATACCTTTTTGGGGACCCTGGCAGCGACGATACCGGACCCACGAGGGGCAGGGACCATGCGGACTGTGACGGAACCACACTTTCCGGTGACCTTGCATGGAACGGTGTGGGGCTTTCCAATCTTGTTTCCCCAATACCCTCTCCTGACGGGAATAACAGAGAGCTTAGCCAAGATAATGGCGCCACGAATGGCGGTGGCAACTTCCTTACTGCACTTGACACCGAGACCGACGTGGCCATTACCGTCTCCAACGACGACGAAGGCCTTGAAGCGCGTACGCTGACCGGCGCGAGTCTGTTTCTGGACAGGCATGATCTTCATGACCTCGTCTTTGAGAGTAGGACCAACGAGGGTGTCAATTATTTGGTGCTCCTTAATTGGGAGTGAGTGCAGGTAGATCTGTTCCAGGCTTCGGATTTTACCATCCTTTACGAGGCGTCCAAGTTTCGTTACAGGGACCCATTTTTCCTCCTCGTCGCGGCGCCCCGAGGCCCTGCGGCGTCCGCCGCGGCCCCTATCTCCGCGGCCGCGGCCGCCGAAGCCACGACCGAATCCACCACGGTCTCCGCCTCCACGTTCGGCCATGTTGTTTGTTGCGTATGAGAGAGGGAAGGGGAAGGAGTGAGGGTGTAACTGCGCTTTTGATAAATGGGAGAAGGGTGTCTCAGTAGGGTTTCTGGTTCGAGTGTTGTTGTTCTATATATCTAAGTATGTAATGAAAGGGTCAGAGTAGGGTTTTCGTTTTGCTTGCTGTGGTCTCCGGGTTTGGTGAAACCCGTGTAGGGTTTGGGTAATGGGCTGGCCCAACTATTTAAGGGCTTATTAATTGACAAAACAATTGAAGAATACTACTTATAGGCACACACAACTAAGGTTTGGTTAAAAAAAAACACATTAACAAGTTTAGTACACTAACATGTTCACTTATAAGCATTTCATTTCGTAGAAGCATTGAATCCAATAATATTATTCTTATGCAAATTAGCTTTTCTTTATAACTATCAATACACGATAGACAGTCATAAAATTTTATGACACAATCTATTAAATCTAATGAACTAAACTCCTTTAAAACTCGATTAATTTTAAATAAGAGAAACATAGAAGCATAATCCTTAAAAATAAATTACGTTTACCCAATTATTTAGTAAAGCCCAACAGTGAAATTTGTAATTAATTTTATAAAAAAAATATGGCTGTATCTGATTTAAATACATCTCAGCTGTATTTCCAATGAACAAAAAACATTTGTACGTAAGTTGTGAGAGATATTGTTCACTCACCGCCCTTAGTCATGGCACACACTGAACACGAAAATTTTTCAAATATCAAGGTTTGGTTTGCGACATTTAGTGTAGCTCGAACAAATTATTAAAAGAGATATGTTGACAAACCTGGGATTTGTTTAAAAAAATTAGATGTAATAAAAAGTAAATTTGTAATTAAATGATGTCAAAAAATTAGTGAAATAATAATATTAAAGGTTGTTAAGTACGTGTAAAAAAGAAAGTGAATTATCAACACATGAAGGTCCTAGTTAAAATAAATCAATCATCTTCCTTAAACCAAAAAACACAGAAAAATTCATAAATAAGCTCATGAAATAAGTTGGAAGTTAGACTGACACACTTTCCATTGTTAAATTTTCAAATGACTAATAAAGGACAAATTAGGGTAAAATGAAATATTTAAACTTATTCAATACAGTTACTTGATCTCTCTAAGCAGCTTTCCTTCTTACCTATATGTTCTCTACACAAGCAATTAAGCAAAACAATGACAAATAAAACGTGCAAATTGGAAGAAGTTACATTCTTTGATGTCTTGATATTATCTACATATACACATCAGCAGTAGAAAACCATGATCTATTTTATAGTTAACCTCTGCTTAAAATCATATTTTTGATCGTCTTTAGTATTCTGTCACACCTGTTCATTTCCCTTCAGAATATTGAACTTGCAAAGAGGACAAGTTGCATTCATCTTTAGCCATTTCACTATGCATGTAGAATGGAAATGATGGTTACACGGAAGAACATGAAGTTCTGCTCCATCCTCATAAGAAGAGATGCATATACAGCATTCCTGAAAAGAAAAAAAAAAGATTTATTACTTTCACAAATCTTTTGAATGTTATGTTATTATCACACTGCACAAATTAGAGCTTTTTCCTTTTTCGAACAACCATAAGTTGACACAGAGAACTTATGAAACTACAGCATGAATCTTTATATGCAGTGATCAATATAGAAAATCAAATAGCCATCTTGCAGAAGTGATAAACTACTTAAGGCTGAAAAATTAATTCAGTCCAGTAAAACGTACTGCATCATCAGGTGAAAGTATTCGTTCATTCGCGGAGTAGCCACCGATGGTCTCCACAGGAATCATTGATCCACCTCCCTTACTAGGTGTTTCCTCATTGCATAACATTTGATATTTGTATCTCGGAAGTACACTGAGATCCGATTCTGATGCACCTTCCTATAGTCTCATGAAAGGAGGCAATGAGATTGGAAGCCAACAAATACTCGAATGTCAATATTTATGATTAAAAAGAAAGAAACACGTACCTGTCCTGCAACAGCATAGAGAATAGCAATAATACAGGGTAAACAACAACAGAGGGCAATTCCAATCAAGCATGCCAACACAACACAAAAGATGGCAAAAAAGACATCAAATGCAAGAAAGACAACAGCCAACCTGTACATACAAATCCAAAGAAAAAGAAAATTAATATCAACGTTATTACACCTAATTCATCATGTAATCCATCAATTTTTGTCAGTAAAATAAAAGCAATATAACAAACAAAATTAATCAAAAAAACTCTTTTGTAATGATTTTTTTTTAAGAAAGATTATTTGGCATTTGCTTTGGTCTATATTTCGCGTTTTAAACATTGTGGACTATTTTCCACACACAAAAAAAAAAGAGTTATTCAATTCATTTCTCATATATTAGGATAGATTAAGTCATTGGATCGGAAAAAGGCCACAACTTTATGCATTACTAGTATAAGCATGGATATTACTAGTTTTCATAAGTAAATTTAAAATAAACATATCATTCTTTGAAAAAAATAAATAAATAGGAGAATCTTCAGTAAACTTTTGTAAACATACCTCTTTTTGCAGGAAAAATATTCTTATACATGTATGTACATTATTAATTTTGCAGGAAAAATATTGTTATACATGTATGTACATTATTAATGCAAGAGCGCATATTGTTTTTATGCACCTCCGTGCCAAACTTAAAAGTTAAAATACAAGCATTATTCTTGAAAGTCAGTTTAAATAAAGCCAAACTTACCAGTACAAACGTGGAGCATCTTGCAGAAGAATATCACCACCAGAGACAACCCAGTAAAAGCCCACCATCCACCAAAGTAACGAAACCATGGTATTCAATGATGCACATCGTTTTGTGAATCTGGGTTTTAGGTAATCAAAATCAGTATACCAAGTCAAACACAATATAAAAATGCATATCATAATAAACCAAACAGCATGCAACTCCATAGCAGATTAAAATCAATAGAGCAGCACGGCCCCCCAACACAGTAAAAGATTAACTTTCTTTACCCACAGTGAAAGGATATAATCCGACAGTTAGTCCTCGCATTACATAAATTGAAGCACAGTATCTATACCATAATATCAGTAGAAGGGTTCCAATGACTAAATCTTAATGACACTTGGAATCCTTTCACTAATCATATACACAAACCATAATCCCTAAAAATATCATAATGCTTTCACCAACACATTATCTATAACTACAATATTCCAGTATCATCTAAGTCACCTTAACTTTTGAAGCAACTAAATCCAGCAAGAACTTGGTTCACATACCGCGATAGAAAAATAGAGGGCTTCATTAGGTATTCAAATTAGCAACATGTCTCAGTATTCCTCATTAGTACTGCTATCCAAATAAAACCCCAAGACTCATACAATTGAAGTTTTAACCATGATTTACGCATAGATATTTACAGTTTCAATAAAAGAATTAGCACATGCAAACTGTCCCCATACAAGGATTTTACAATACAAGGAAAATGTCCCTATACAACAAAAGGAACATACTAAAGGTTTCACTGTACAAGGGAAAGGTACCAAGACGGTTACACACTAACAAAATTCTAGATTCCTTGTTGAAGTACATGTAAGATTGTAAGATGCAGAAACTAATAGCCACGAGTAAATGATTTTCTTTAAGGTAGAAGACGGGCTATAATGCAAAGGTAAAGTTACGTCCTAATAACCGGTTGGTCGTGGACTCCAATCTTGACAGCCTCTTTGATATGCAAGAAGAAGACTACTTACAATTACCCTCCCTCGTATGTTCGCTACGCAAGAAGCCTCTCGCACCAGGGTGATACATTAGTTTTTTAGCAAGTTTAGGTATGTTGTGTTAAAAGAACTCACCAAGGTCAAGACAAACCTCACATTGACAAAGATAGATATTCACCGTCATTGTCCTCGGCAGCAACATTCAAACTCGATCTCTAATAGGATATGAGTTCTATTCTAACCAATTGGACCAACCTTCCTAGGCATAATTGGGTATACGTACAGATAGAACTGTTAATTGAAATACGGCAAAACTATTCATAATTACACAAAACCTAACATGAAGAAAATCTATGCTAATATACACAAAACTATATTAATTGAACCCCGTGAAAACTGAAAACTAACAAATTGGCGTGTTTATAATTGAAATTCAGCAGTTGAATTGAAATGAAAATTGAACGCACCCAGTGGAAGAGGAACTCCCCGAGGTTCCAGCATCCTCCTCGTCGCTGTCGTTGACGTCATCGTATTCGAGGTGGCCGCTAGACTCCTCGTCCCTGGGCGCGTCGCTCCTCCTCCGGTACTCGACCCACACGAGCGCCACGTGGAGGAGGCACTGCAGGGCGTAGCCGCAGATCCACAACCGGATCGGCGTGTTGGGGTTCTCCTTGACGGTGCAGGCGAGCATCACCGCCGAGACCACCACGAAGGCCATGTTCCACGTCATGTCGAGCGCCACCACCGGCTTCGAGTACGTCCAGTCGGCGCGGCGCTCGTCGAGCTCACGGGCGGCGGTCTCCCGGACGACAGCGGAATGGCCGCGGCGTCCGAGAAGGAGTGCGAGGATGGGGAGACGGCCCGTGGCGGCATCGGGACGCGGGATAAGCAGCGGCGCGTGGGGCTGAGGGGCTGAGTTTGGCGATGACATGATGATTGATGGCTAGAGAGAGAAAAACATAACTGAAAGTTGAAACGCAGAAGAAAAAACGGGTAATACAGAGGGAAACGTTTCTTGATTTTCTTGTTTCTTGTTCTTGTTGTTCAAGTATATTAGTTGCGTTGAATTTTGAATGATTATGGTTTTGGTCGTTGAATTAAGAAAATTGGCCAAAATTGTAATGTTTAGGTGCCAGGAAGAAGATGAGATGAGGGGAACAGTTCAGAACACAGTGCCAATAATATTCTTGGCTTTGGATGCGTCTTCTATCTTCTTCCTGCTTTCATTAGGTTTAAATTTTAAAAACAAGTATTTTACTGTACCTAAAATTAATATTGTTTACAAACTAATTTTATATACACAAAGTTAGCTTGAAATTGTAATTGTTTTATTAAAAACACTTTCAATTTTAATCTACCAAAATAAGCATATATATATATATATATATTATAAATTTATGTTTCAATGAATTATTTTATGAATATAGTAATTATGTATTACGTGTATGCTTCAAAAAAATTTTAATTTATACAAAAGTTGTGACATTTAACAACTGTTGTTATTTGGTAGTTAACAGCAACATTTTTTATTTTATTTTACCTCCTTTATTTTTTGACTGGAGTAGAGGTTGCGGAAAAAACTTTGACTTCAAACACGTTTTAAAACTTTTATTTACACGATCATATTTTAACTTTTCTTTTATTCAATTTTAACGTATAAGTTTAATCACTATTGAATTATTATATTACATTACTAAAAATTTTAATATACATAATTAAATGATGATTAAAATAATAAATTAAAAATGGATAAAAAAATTATCTTTTTATTTTTGGACGATAAAGGTATTTAATGTTTTTGGGTTGCAATGGTGCCTGCTCGATGGTTCGTTGGAAGTTTTGCATTGGTCCTCGAGGCGGGTGATTTGTGGTGTCGGAAGGAAATTGTTTCTCCTTATGTTGAATTTGAAGAATAAAATGGATAACAATATATAAAAAATTTTATTTTCACGTTTCAAAATTTTAATTTTATTCATTAAAATATTATTATTTATTAAATTTTTAAAAATTAATCGTTATTTTAATTCTCTTTTTTATATTTATATTTTAAAATTTTAATTTTATTCTTTATAATATAATTATTTTTAAAATATTTTTACAAATTTTTACGGATATTTTTTAAATTACTTAATTTCACTTAATTTAATCCAATCATAATTATTGTATATAATATATTATAGGCGCTGGTATTACCTTATAATTGTTAAACATCGTCAACCTCTGTGAAGCACAAATAAAGGTAAAAATAAAAAATTTAAAAGTAAAATTTGTAATATAATTTTATCAATATTTTTTTCTAATTTAAATAACCAATTACATCTCACTGTGATATAATTTACAGTATTAACATTTGGAATTAAATTGCTCTTATATATAAAGATAAAATGATAATTTTAAATTTTTATCAATTAAATTACTTTTTTAATCTACCACATTCATTTATCATTCCCTAGTTTTCATAAACATTCCTAATTTTTTCTTCGAATCTTAGTATATTTCTCTTGATTTAAATAATAAAACTTTCACATCTATGTTCATTTAAATTCTCTCAGATCCAAATCTTTAAATTTACTAAAAAAACACAACTAAATGGGTCAAATAAATTTAACTCACCAAATAAAAATAAAATAAAAATTGTATCTAATCATGAAAAGCTTTCTAAGAAACAGATATGTCGTAGACCCAAATGATAATCCAAAATTTAAGAAGTAATTAACTTTTATATATATTTTTATCTGTAGAAAATATCTGTTAAACTTAAGTATATACTAAACTAAAATTTATCACCATACGAGCTACCAATTTAAATGAAACTTGTTTTTGTGATTAATTACTTGTGTACCTTATTTACTTGTAATGTTGGAGTTTAAAGTCGTTAATCTGTGGGTTATGCCTCTAAAATATGCGAGTTTAGCAAATAGAGTTTGTAAGTTGTCTATAATTATGTAGCGTTTAAAAAATAGTTTTTTCGATTGCAAGATTCATCAGCTAAAGAAAAAGTTCACGAATGAAATTTATATACCTATGAAGATCACAAATATAGTTTTTTAGTATTGTTGTTATTTTGTAATTAATAAGAAACATCACAAATATATATATTTTTTTCACATTTTTTCTTGTTATTTTTTAAATTATTTAATTTTACTTAGTTTAATTCAATCACAAGTATTGTATATATCATAGGTTTTGATATTAACTTGTCATTGTTAAACTCTCTCTCTATACATATATGTAATTTGTTATGAGACAACTTTAAAAAAAATGACTAATTGAGTTGAATAAAAAAATATATTACTTTTTTTATCTTAATTTTCCTTTCTTAATATTTCATATCATGATTCCGAACACATTATCATCAAAAACCTTTTTGATGCACAACTTGGTTTAATGATTATCGGTACATAACAACTTTGAACTTATGAATTAACTCATATTAGATTGTTTCAACTAATTCGTGATTTAAGATAGGTTGTCTAATGGATGTTAATAATGGTCTATAAAAAAGTATGAACTGAAATTTAAATACTTTAGAAAGTAAAATTAAACGTAATACTAATCTGGTCCCACGCGTGTCGTGTCAATACAAATGTGAAGATATTAAAAAAATATTTTTAGTTTTCAAAATTCACTGAATGTTACAACAACATATAAATTCAAAATTAACATAAAAATATTACTATAGACAAAAAAATGTTACAATATCATAAAAAAATTTAAATTACAATAATATAGAACTCATGCTACTGCACTAGTTATATAAAATATACTCAACCTCGTGTTCTTTTAGCAACAATTTGCTTTTTTATTAAGTGGAGAACGAATGAGTGTAGTATTGGGAAAATTCCCCCGATTACATAATTTTAACCTAAAATTCAAAATTTAAATCAAGAAAAATATATGAATAGTTAATTAATCAATCAACCCTATAATTATTTATTTATTTTTCGATTTTGCATTGGTCGGGAAACGAAAGTGTTTTTGCCCGCCACTCTCAATTTACGAAAGCCTCCCCAAAACCCTACATCGTCATTTGTTCTCAGTCCTCCCTCCTCTTCACTCCACTCCGTAAACTTTTTCTCTCCCTTTTCTTTTCCGCCAATTTTTCAATTTGCATTTTCCATTTGTTTCTGGGGAAAGCCACAGAGAAAAGAGGGTTTCAATTTCATTCCTGAGTTCAGGCTCAGCTTCTATCCCTATGATGTCGTGGGAAGACGAGATTGTGATGCGCGATGTCACGAATGCGGGGCTTGTTGTCAGCGATCGCATTGGTCGCGAAGTTTCTTCTCAGCTCGACCTCGAAGAAGCTCTAGAAGCTTCCAGATACACCAGCCACCCTTATTCCACTCACCCCCGAGAGGTATCTTCTCCAAATTTTAGGGCTCGTAATTGTTCTTCTCGTTGTTGTGTTTAACTATGTGCACTCTCTGTATTTTTCGCGCTAAAATTAAGCTATTCGCCTTAGCGATCCCTAGTCCCGAATGAATGTACGGGAGGAAGAGAACTAAATTCAACATTTACTAATGTAGACTTGTAAAGCATAGCTTCACTTCGTTTTGAACTGTTTTATTTTCGCTGCACGTGAAAAGTCATGTACATTTGTGGTTAAACATGAGAGAGTTACACTTACATTATTCAGTGCCCAATGCCTCCTAGTAAAAACACCGATGAATTGGAAAAAAGAAGAAAGGCAAGTTGCACTAGCTTCCTCTAAGGGTTCGCTAACTTTATATTCATACCCCTCCTTTTCTTTACACCCTGTATTAACACCTCTAGTTGTTTGAAAAACATTACATTAATACCTTTGATACACTACCAATCTTCCCTGTTGAAAAACAGCAAACCGTGTACCCTTGTAAGTGGCTTTGTAGTAAATGTTAAAAAAGTAGTGGAATCGTGTGTAGCCTCACGAAACCTTTGGGAGAATTAGTGTAATTTTCTGAAAATTAAATAAATGGATAATTGATTTTAAAATGGCATGGCTATTTGATATTTGGAGGTATTATAGAGGAGAGGATTATTAAAATGACAATATGGATCTGGGTGTCCTCACGGTTTTAAATTTGGAGCATTAGTTGTGATTGTGGGTTTGTTGCGTTTCTTGATATTGCTGAAGACATATGCGGCTGATGCTGCCATAACTGTAGTTTCGTTGTAGGTGACGCTTAAAAACCATGATGTTGTGGTCAAAATCATGGTCATGGACTGTTTTTAAGATTCTGTGTATGTTTGTTAGCATATTTAATGAGCTGGTGGTTCATTTAGTATTTCCATCTAATTGCATTATCTAATGTCATTTCAGTGGCCCCCTTCCGTTGAGGTAGTGAATACCTGGGAGTTGCCCCCTGTGCTCATCGAAAGATACAACGCAGCTGGTGGGGAAGGAACTGCTTTTTGTGGAATATTTCCAGAAATAAAGAGGGCGTGGGCATCTGTGGACAATTCATTGTTTCTTTGGCGTTTTGACAAGTGGTAAGTTCCATGACCACAAGTAAGAAAATTATAGTTGAAATACAAGATTGGACATTTCCTTAACTCATTTTGGAATGAAAGCTGTCTTTTCAGATTTTCTTGGTATGGAGTTGCCTCCTACCTTTTTTATTTGGCAGACATTGAAGCAATGGAAGGAATTCATATTTATTAGTGATCTATTCCCTCTAACCATATTCAAAAAGTATATTATTTTCCCTTTTTATTTATTTCACCTTTTCAATGCTTTACATGTATGGCATGAGCCCTCACACGCTATTGCATGGAGTGCTAGTAGAAATGCTGCTGGGACAACATTGACAAAGCTGTTTGAAATGATTTGAGGGTTCTAAATGTTTAAAGATAAACTTTCTATGTGTTTATTTTCTTGAAGTTTCTCTTCATGCTTGTTTTTTGAAGTACAACAACTGTTCTATAGTTATTTTGATTGCCAATTTGTTAATGTACAAAAAAATGGTAAGCGATGATCTCAGGGGCACTAAATGTTTGTGGAGTTGTTACTGTATTCCCCAAAAAATATTTAGAGCTATTTACTGGAAGTCATTTACATGTGGTGCAGTACTTCTAACATAACATTGTTACTTTCATAGGGATGGCCAATGTCCTGAATTTAGTGGGGAGGAGCAAGCCATTTGTGCAGTTGGTCTTGCAAAATCAAGGCCTGGTGTTTTTGTTGAAGCTATCCAATATCTTTTAGTTTTGGCAACACCTGTTGAGGTAGTATAACCATTTTATATTTTATTGATTTTCCCAGGACGTGTGTACTCAAATATTATACTCAAGAACCAGTTCTTTATGTTTTTTCTCTAAATTGCTTTTTTGCCTAAACGATGTCCACTGTGTTGTTTTTTCTGACCAAATACCGTTCCTTAAACTTTTCCAGTAGCATTCATGAAGATCGTATGTAGTTTGGTTAGCCTTCTCAAATATTTACCTCTTCTTTTATATTCCAGTCCTTGTTGCTAAGCAGTTGGAGAATTTGTATGGCTCAGTCAATAGGGTCTTTTTGTATTATTCTGTTATTCATGTTGAAGTTGTTTGGTAATCAAGTGCTTTCCTTCTTCTTGTTTGCTCAATAGAATTTTGATGTAGCCTTTATCATGTGCCTTAGTTTGAGCATAAATGTAACTTCCTAAATCCTAAACCCTGAACTTTAGGAAATTTTGGTTATAAAGTTCTTCGGTTTGAGTGTCATGAGAATCTTGCCTCTGGTCCAGTTTGTCAAAAGCAAAAGTGGTCATTTAATAAGTTGAAACTTGCATTGTGTGCTTGTTGCTTTACAATGTGCATGATAAAGTTGTTAATTTACTATCTATCGTTATTTCTCAAAGAGTGGGTATGTATCCTGGAATCCTCTGTTACTATCACAATGTGACTGGAACAAATCATGAAAAAAATAAGTCAAATGCAGTCTTGTCATTATGTGTTTTTTTTTTTTTTTTCTTTTTTTTACAATTTTTTTTGTATGTTTTTTTTTTTAATTTATGTGG
>Ga0099822_1006026_pt1 | contig 15810 bp, 8 predicted proteins | sample CowpeawhiteBW_FD_76839 | JGI IMG/M metagenome (GOLD analysis project Ga0099822, IMG submission 76839) | Root nodule microbial communities of legume samples collected from California USA - Cow pea white BW | ecosystem: Host-associated > Plants > Roots > Nodule | place: USA: California | collected...
TATTAATATATATATATATATATTTAAAAAAAAATATATATATATATATATAAATATAAAAAAAAAAAAAAAATATATATATATATATATATATATATATATATATATATATATATATATATATATATATATATATATTACATTATATCAAAAAAAATTATTATATTTTTAAAAACTGCATTGCTTTCTAAGAGTGATAGCGTAACGGTTCTCATTATCTATACCCAATATTTAGAATTGAAAATTTTAAGGTATGTATAATTTTTATTTCCAATAATATAATTAAATGTAATTGTTATTTCATATATTAAGCGTAATATGTTCGAAATATTTAATACAAACTTTGAAAAATAATATTGTAGTTAAAAATGAATAAATTATATTAACATTCTAGGAAATCCTTGGGAAGTAGTAAAGCGAAAGAAATATTCTAGGAAATAATCCATTGATGTATATCTCCCTTCAAACCCAGTAATCTATAATTGAAATCATATATGAAGGATTTGACATAACTAACGGGCACTTGATCCTACAGGTTCCTTGACAAAGCTGCAATTCTAGATGAGAACAGCTCAAAGGATGAAAACAAAGAAAATCCATGGATAGTTTCCACAGTGACTCAAGTTGAGGAGGTTAAAATGGTAATCAAGCTCCTTCCCATTTGGTCTACATGTATCCTCTTCTGGACAATCTATTCTCAAATGAATACCTTCACCATTGAGCAAGCTACATTCATGAATCGAAAAGTTGGATCCCTAGAAGTTCCAGCAGGATCTCTATCAGCTTTTCTCATAATCACCATTCTCCTCTTTACCTCCCTAAATGAGAAACTCACTGTCCCCTTATCTCGGAAACTCACCCACAATGTTCAGGGTCTCACAAGTCTTCAGAGGGTTGGAATTGGACTATTTTTCTCCATCGTTGCCATGGTGGTAGCTGCAATTGTTGAGAAAGAAAGGAGGGGGAATGCAGTAAAAAACAGTACTACAATAAGCGCCTTTTGGCTGGTACCTCAGTTTTTTCTGGTGGGTGCCGGGGAAGCATTTGCCTATGTTGGACAGCTAGAATTTTTCATTAGGGAGGCTCCAGAGAGAATGAAATCAATGAGCACAGGACTTTTCCTATCTACCCTTTCAATGGGTTATTTTGTCAGTAGCTTACTGGTGTCAATCGTGGACAAGGCAAGTAATAAGAGATGGTTAAGGAGCAATCTGAACAAGGGAAGGCTAGATTACTTCTATTGGTTGCTTGCAGTGCTAGGAATGCTGAATTTTATATTTTTTCTTGTTCTGTCAACGAGGCATCAGTACAAAGCTCAGCATGGCATACAGCCCAATAACGGTGCAGAAAAAGAGCTTGTGCGTACAAATGATGTGATAGTTGGAGTTGATGGAAAAGAAGAAGCATAGGATACAGTCTTAAAATCTCAATTTGTTTGACCGAATATATGGTGTGGAAGAACTAAACATTATGCCCCGAATTTGTTTATTTTGAGGGATGTGTTACCCTCATTTAACGAGGACAATTGTGATGTACTGTTATGTATTCAAAGATATAAAAAAGACAAACCACATTGTGAGATGTTTCCTGAAGAAAAAAAGCAATTATGAGATGAAATGTAAATTATTCCTTGACTGAAAATATAAATAAATTAACCACTCTAGGCAGGTTTTATGAGCAGAAGCCTGAATATGACTAATGTTATCAGTAGGAAACATTACAAAATTATAGATTCAAACTATGACAATACCTTCAAAACAAAAATTGTTCATTGGAGATGAAAGCCTTAAACAATGGCATCGAATAGTTTTAGTAGCAAGAAAATATTATCCTTAAGAACAGAGTAGACTTCATAAAGCATCAGTAAGCGAGGGAGGTTTATGACTTATGACCAGCGGAGGACGTAGAGCTCGGTGCGCTTCCTCCTTCTGTTTGCGGGCCTTGTACATTTCCTCTGTCTCAATAACAACCAACCTCTTGACCTATATTAATTACAGTGTTTAGCAAAGTTAGTATCCACAGGCACAAATAATTTCAAGAAGAAAATAGATTTGGGCAGATCTTGTGCTAAAACCTGTTGGAGCATCCCCCTAACCGTAGGTGTGTTCCATCGCATGACAGTTCGATTGCATTTGCGCAGGCGAAGTGCTTCCAAAGTGCGCCTATGGAGCCTCCTGGTCCCTGGAATACCCCTCACCAAAGTTATGTAGAGATTTGGGCTCCAAGCAATTGGCACGCAAGCCTTGTATGCCTTGAACGCATTCATGCCTTCAGCTTGAAGCCAGAACAGAATTAAGAAAAAAATCAAGTTAATATGACTTTCATTCATTCTCTAACTAGATACACACATTTAACAATTATAATACAAAAATAAATAAAGACGAGTTAACTAAAAATCAGTAAAATTGAGAAAAAAAAAAATCAAAAGCTCTCACAATTCATTCAACTGAACATTCGAAATTACGTTATGTAAGCAGAACAGAAAACCTCACCTTGTAAAAATTAAATTGAAGAGACCACCGAAGAGTAACAAAAGTATATTCAAATGAAGTAGTGAAGGAAAGATAATCAGTCCTTCGGAAAAACGTTTTCCACTGAAAGGGAGAACATACAAACACACACATAAATCCACACACACATATATGAAGATGATAATAAAATATTTAAACAGTGACAGTAGCTCAGACATTTCATCGAATAGGTTGTAGGCAAATAAGCAAATAGGTTAAATTCCAAGAATTACACCATCCCGCCAAATACAAGTTATTAACTAGCATTCAATGTATGTAATATGGGAGACTCGATCATAGATACAGAGCATAACATGATTGTCACAGAGTGGAAAAAAGAGAGAATGGACTAATCAAATAACTAACAAAATAACTACATGCTAAGCATTGAATAGCTTCAGATTAAGAATCAAAATGTAAGAAAAAGAGAGAGAAGAAAAGAAACCTGACCGCTGCCGCTCCAAGTTTTGAGGCAAACAGAGAATTTGTTGGCGTCGGAGAAATCGGAGTCACCAAACTCGTGTTGGAGACTGAACTTGATCTTGGAATCGAATGCAGACTCTGAAAAGCTCTTCCGAGAGGTAGAAGTGGCGGCGGTGGGGAGGAGGATGAGGTTCGTCGTCGACTCACGGGTCTCGCCGAGTGGAGGTGAGGAAAGAAGAATCAAAACCAAGACACCGGCGGTGCTTTCAAAGGGTAAAGAAATGAGTCAGCAACGAATGTAGAGCGCTTATGTTATTTTTTTTTAATAAATTAAAATTAAAATTTTAATATTAAATAAATATTTTATGTATCATTTTATTTGTTATATTTGCAATTATATATAATTTATATCAGTATGTACTAGATATTTCACTAGATATATTGTTTAATATATAATCAAATATTTATTTAATATTAATCATATCCATAAAATATAATACAGTATGTATAATATGTTTGTTTTTTTCATTATTCCCTCTTATAAATGTGTTTATCATGAGTTTTTATGTTGAGTTTAGGAATTAGACTTTTTAAATTACTTGTGAGTTACACAGCTCCTCGGTAAGAGAAATGAGAGTAATTGATTTTTTAAACATGTTTCCGTTATTAATTAAAAGATAAATTTTCATTGGATTAATTTCTTAATTTATTATCTAGATTTTATGGTCTTTATTCAATTTTAACCATCACAGAGTCAGTTAAGTGTGTAATGCTTGTTGGTGTTGAAAAATCTTTCTATATCAAATTCGTGATTTAATTTAGTTAATTACTTTTGTTCTATAATCATGATTTGCAAATTATGACATAAATCTTGACTTGAGTTTGTCATTCAGCCGACCATGTCTGAAACAAATAAGTTTAAAATGAGTAAGATGGAAAAATAAAAACGGTTGAATATGAATAATTCGTTTTTCTTAAGAATTCGATAAACAATTTCCAAATCTATGATGATATAATGGAAGAAGTGGAAATTTTGACGATGGCACGCCATAATTTGACTAATGCTTGATGAACGGTATGAAGGAGAATTTGTTGATGACAAATTAAGATTTCTAAATTTCTCTTATCAGATTTGAAAACTTACAAGCTATGTATAATATTATCATATTTATAAATTATTACGTTTACGTGTATATTATTGCTAAGTACATTGAGTTCAAACCAGTTAAAATGTATTCCTGCACCATAAAAAATGTATTGCTAAGTCTAATAAGGAAGATGAACAGAAATTTATACGACAAAATTTGTCTATATTACATTGCAAAATACATACAAGATGAAATTATGAATTGTATAATTAGTTTTTGAAATTTAAAGCATCACCATCAACGTAACGTTTTGCTTGGAGATACTCGAACGGATCATGGATAACTTGCTAAAAGGGAAATTGAGGTAGACAATGCACTAAGTTCTTTGTGTGAGAATGGGGAGGAGAATGCAAGTCGTTTATTTTTTTATGTGCAAATTATGAAGTAAGATGTGGAATATGTGTTACAGCTAGGTAGGGATAGCCTTTGTAATTCATAAAGATACAAAATGAAACTTCTCTCAAATCTTAGAAAATTACATTTTAGAAGTGATAATAATTTCAAAATAGCGAGATTAGATTATTTTAATATTAAAAGGTTTTATTACAAATAGAATTTGTATAAAAGAGTTTCATTGTTTTAAAACACATCTTCTCTATAAACCACTTTTTTAGAGTTTTATGCATTCTCTTTAGGACTTTTGTATTTGTGGTCGTTTGATTGAAGAACCGAGACCGTAGGATGGATCCTCTCGACGAGCTCTTCAAGTTAAACTGATCAGTTTCTTCGTTCACGAAAGTTTAGTTTTCCACAATCTTTTTGGTCTAATTTTGTTTTCTGTCACATGCGAGTCATTTTTCGCTTGCATGCATCGTTTTAATTATCAGTATGAGTCTTTGTTAATCAGTGATCATAATGGTAGATCCTAATAGTTCTTGTGATGTTTCTATGTGTAGATAGAGCATCATGTGGACTTAGATGCATTTTGATGTTCTTTGAGAGGTTTTGGTATGCAGAGTCACTTTGTTAGGTAAGGGAAGCTAATACCTTTTATAGTGAGTCATATCTTGTATGATTGTGAAGTATCTTATATGTTATGATGATTATTGATGCTTGTGATTGTGGTATGTTGATCTTTTAAATGATTGAATTGAAATTGGTTGTATTGTTTGAATTGGGAGTATTTGACAAAGATGGAGTTGTTGGATCATGGATCTAATTGGTGCTACCTACTATAATTTAAAACTATTTTTGACCACTGCCTATAGTAGAATACCAATTTGAGTAATGAAACAGGTCCAGATTGCTCAAAAACCTTAATTTGAGATTACTGATATCTGATACAGCGCTAAGCCTCACCATGGCAGCGCTAAGCACTGGCTTTTATGAGCCGATCAACGCTGAGCGCTACTCAATTTTCAGCATTGCGTCTTATTGGTAAAATGAAGATTCCTGCTTCACCGTAGGATTAAGCTGAAATTTTGACACCTGAATCTTCATTTTGACTGGTGGGATCTTTGTTTTGAAGTTTGTAGTTAGAGAAATGATTTTCACCGTTTGGATGTATATGTATAATGTCAATTGCTCTGTTTTTCTATTTTTGTTGTTTTGGTTACTTTTGATGTTCTGTGTATACTTGAACTGGATTCTATAGTCCTTATTGTTATGAATTGAGATAAAAATGTTATTATGCGAATATAAGATGATAATTGGTATAAAATATTGTTTGGGCATACAAAGTTATATGTTTAAGGAATTTCAAGGAAAAGTTCTATATGGTGGTATTTTAGTGTATGCAATGACATAAGGACTTATTATTGGTTAGTATGTTGATGCTCTAATAATCATTAATGCTCAAATAGAATAAAATGAGTTATGTCGTAAGGAGTAGTAGGAGGTCCTAGTCACTGGACTTAATCAAATCTTAGTCTTTGTTTAAAATTAGAATTGATTTTTAGTTGATTTGTATAAACGTTATACTTTATACATTAAATATTTTGTTTTGATTACTACAGTAAAACAATCCTACTTTATTATTTTTTTTTAAACTGTAAAAATTGGGATGGGACAACTACCAACAATTTGGTCTAATGAAAGTAAATAACAACGATAACTCAACATGAAAGTGTACGTGGACAGTTGCAATTTGAAATATATGGAGGCATAAGAAGATTTTTAGTATGATACAACCGAATCTTTGGACACGATTAAGAAATAAGTTTCCAAATCGTCATTTACATATTCAGATCGGCGTTTCTACTCTATCAATCAAGTGCATATATTCCCTATATGTATAAAACTGCCTTTGGGAAAACACATTCCTTGTATGCTAAACAAATGAACAAAGTGTAAACCATGCTATTTGCACAATAGCCTGAAGAAAAATTGTGTTGAGAATAAATGAAGGGGTTTAAGAGAACCACCAAAATATTGTTCTTTTCTAAAACTATGTGTATGCTTATGTTAGCTAAATACTTTTTACATAAATATGTCGTTAGTGTAAAAATATAAAAAATAAAGGGTAAAAATTAAACATTTAGAACTCTTGATTTAAAATAAATAAATAAACCCATTTAGTTAATCGATTAAAGATAACTTAATTATTAATTTTCATATAGAGTTTAACCATTCCATTAACTCAATGTTAAATGAAGAAATTGAGCATTATTTCAAAATAAAATAAAAAAAGCATGTTTTACCTGAATACCTAGCTAAAATAACTTCTTAATCAATAGAATTTGTATACTTTTGTAAAATATACCAAACTTCCGTTCATATTATTTTGCAGAGTTCTCAAGTTTTACTTAAGGCAGTAATATTATGGGCATAAACTCGTACCCCACACACATACACACACTAAACTAAACTGCTCCAAAATTTGAATCTCGATGAGTTATTTTGCTACTTCTTCCAAAATGTGAATGAATCATAAACACAACATGTGAAACTCCTACATAATAACAATGGTAAGAACACAAACATGTGACAGGGTCACATATTGTTTGACTGATGACAGATCATATTAAATGTAAATATATCCATTCTATTACTCTTTAGGTGTAGACATATGTTGAGTGTCCAAATATCTTTCTCCTTATTGCAAGCAACAACCAAACTCAATCATCAAATCAAGGATGACAAACCTCAGTTGCAAGAGGCAACACCAAGAGATCAGGACCCACATACCAGCTTGTTACAGCCACAACATATCCAACACAAACATAAACACACACACACAAGACAATATGCTGTTAAAAAATAACATACAAGACATGTGCTTCATGATAAAGAGCCTTTTGATTTCTTTAATGTACATGCACACGTATGAAAACAAAATATACTTTTCATTAAATTAGGAAATAACACAGAGAGAAATCTCTAGTGATCTGCACAGACAGTGTAGATTAATAGAGCATAAAGTTAGATTCATGCACACTTACAAAGCTTGCAGTTCAGTAATGACTTAGATTTTTCGTTCTGCTTTCTACAATTTAATTAAGGTAAAACACGCATCGATGACATATATGATACCAACTTGGAGAAAGACCTAAAAAACAACTTAAAAATAGATAGGGTTTTTGGCTCAGCTATTGGATATTATATAGTAGAGGATTGATTGTGTTAAAGAAGCATGGGCATGCCATCCATTGGAAATGGCTTGCACATAACATTTTCCATGTAGTAGTTAGTTGCATCCATCACGGCAAACTGCATATCTTCAGAAGGCTTCCAATGACGTTTTCTCTGATTGATGAACCAGTTGTTGATCTGTTTCAAATCTAGGCCTGTGGATTCTGCCAGTGCCTGCTTTTGGGATTCCTACATATAAATCCCATCATATTCACCATTACCATAACATTACTCATGAATATATGTAATGGCAAATAAACCTTATCAACATAACAATTTAAGGTTTCAACATTCGGGTTTATGTTGTTTTCTACTTAACACCACCATCAAAATTTGTGTCTGCATTATCAACATAAGTTCTAAAACACTGTAAATGCGTAGTACAGAAAGGAGTGTTATTCTGTCTAACACACTTGCACTTTGTACTGTAGATAAAACATTGTTGAAACATACAAAACCATAAATGATTGATAATTTGTGATTTTCGATCAATAATTAAGAGTTTGATTAAAATAGTGTTTTCTGGTGTATAATTTGTAAAGGATGTAGAGGCTAGTTACCGAAGGGTAGGGCCACTTGTAATGGCGGTTCCACCAATCAAGCAGTTGCTGTCGAGCTTCCTTTGGCAACTTTCCATTCTTTTTCTTCTTCAAAAATTCCTTCTTCAGGCTCCCAAGATATCCACTATACTTGCGCAGAAGCTGAACTTTCAGTTCCCGATCTTCAGCTTGAGTGTCTAGGTTGTTTTCATGCACATCAACCTCGTTCTGTGATGATGATTCACTTTGACCTTAATTTTAACAAAAATGGAAGAAAAGTTAAGAACTATCAGGAAAAATAGTTCATGCAAGAAAATGATCCATCACGAAATACTGATATGTAAAAATAATATATCAAAACATTCTAAATCTTCTTCCCAATATCCCCTTGATAAAAAAAATAGTGAATGATTTCATTTTATATATCTTGGACAATAAATATATTAGTTATTCATTTATGAAAGTATTAAGAGCAATAGTAGAACAACACTATAGGAGGATAAAATAAGTTTAACATATATAAGCTAAACAAACCTATATCTTTTACCTAAGAAGTGATAAAAACATGCTCAAAACTAAGTTTGATTAACAATATTTCCTTTACTGCACACTAATTATATTACTAAATAGAGAAGCTTTCATAGAAAACAAAAGCTTTTGATCAGTGCTTAATGCTCTCACCATGCATACAGTTAACTGCATATCATAGAAGGTCATTCAAAGTACATAACCTTTACTCAAACAAGTTGATAATATATAAGAAATATGCTTCACCAATAACTAAATATGTAACCCTTTCAATCACCACTATATATCATACCAAAGAGGGAAATAACAAAACAATCATGAAAGCTTAATGTTTGCACTGGTTTTTTTAGAATTAATCTACAGAAGGAACAAATTAATTGACAAAAAAACATGGCCACAGAAGATAAGACAAGGAGTTTCCTTTTTCTACTAAGTTCTTAAAGGGACTTTGAAAGAGAGAGCTATGCATCTAAATGAGGAGAGGAATTAATCAGAAGAAAGAAGAGGTGACAACTCACTGCGTATGTGTGAAATAATGAGGAACACTAAGGCCACACGAACCAAAAAGAAAAATCCCTTTAAAGAAAGAAAACCTGAAACCCATCAAGATTATCAATCAATGGGTCACTTAATTAAGCAGCATTGGGGTTTCGAATAAACTTTTCATCATTAGAATAATAAAACAAAGTCTCATAATCGTTTTCAAACTTTTTGACCTAATTCAAACACCTTGGACCCATTGTTCATAACAATCTTAAAAATACTGTAAAAGGTTTTTACTCAAGTTCTTTTTTAATTAATCACTATTTGTGATTAGAAAGGTCATTTGACTAACTCTTTTCATCTAATTCACAAGATAATACATGATAAAAGAATAATTTTTGGTATCACATCACTCTTACTGAAAAAACATTTATCTAGTAGACGCAGGTGTGGTTTTCCTTTCTTTTTTTTGGTAATATACTTGCACCATCATCTGAGTGGTTTTAATTACCCAACCAACTAATATTGATATTTAATACCAACATTAAACATAGAAAGACATGGCTGGGGAAGATCAGAATTATGAGCAGTAACTAGTTCTGGGTTTAAAGATTCTGAGACACACAAAACTAACACTAGTCTAAGGATAGCAAGTTAAACCACGATTCATCACTACTAATATAGACTCTGACTAAAACCTGTCCACAGATTTGATTTCTAGTCATTTCATAGAAAAACAAAGATCCGTGGCTTCTTTAAAATCATTCATTTTCCTCCTTTTTTTCTGCACAGACCACACAAGCATGGTTTTCTGGGTACAAGGATGAGGTGTTGTGGTCCCGTAGAAGCTAACCATATACTTCTTGAAAGACTATGACAATTCGATAATTTGATAGGAAGGTGAAGCATAAAACTATACCAATAAGGTTGGGTTCCAACTCCAACATCAAGACCCTCACACCCTTATAAGTAGTACACGAGTACTAAGAAAAGATGGAAAAGAGAGTAATTATCTTCTCTCACTCTGACACGCTATCTGGGTAGCTCACCAGCACCCACTTCCACAACAAAGAAAACGTCCACAATTGCTCTACAGTACTGTCAGATTTGTAGGAACAGATAATGAATTAAGGTAATCACCAAAATCTGATGAAACTGCTAGGGCTTTGAGCTGACACTCAATTCTTGAGAAAAAAAGCATGGCTTCTTTAAAGGGTTTCGTAAGCTCTTGCTCATACTTAATGAGCATCTCACAGTAGGCCTCCATGAACTGGTCCAGGGCTGGATCTTCACCTATGGAACCACTTCCTGTCCTTCCTGATGATGCATTGATGGATTCACATTTGGCACATGACTCCTCCAAGCTAGCCACCACTTCAGGAGGTGCTCCAACCTGTAAGCACTCCACTCATGCCATCAAAACAAGCAACACATGAAAATAAAAAGAAGAATCTCGAAATGAAAAACCACAACAGAAGGTTTGGATCCTCATAAAACCCGTTGAAGAGTGCATGATCGTATCCATATATATGGACAACTTGTGTTGGGAAGAAAGGGAAAGATGTGTGTAGTTGTGTGAATATTGTAGCGAGTAAGAACAATTTAGAATCCATCACCTTTAGGCAATTGAGGTAAGACGACAAGAGACGAGGAAAAAGAGGATGTGCCATGATTTTATCCCTCACACTGCAAGTGTCGGTGGGGTTGTGGTGGGTGTAGTGATGATCCTGAGGGATGCTGTTGGTAGCGACAGGTAGTCTTCTATCGGTGCGCATTTGAGCACCAGAATTGTTAGTAAGAGGCAGAGAAAGAAACTTCCTATTAGTTTCCATGTTCATCATGTCCATCTCAGAAAGCTCACTGCAACTGTTCCCTCCAAACCCTATCATAGTTACAAAGTAAGGTGTGTTAAACCCTTGAAAGGAAGGAAGAGCTGTTTTCGTTTCTCTCTTTGTAGAACCAATCACATGGCACATATATAATGCATTTATTTTAATTTACATAGTATGTAATATTAACAGTAATACCACTAGCTGTATATCTAGCTCTACCTCTTTGGCTTGGATCAGTTGTTCCTAGTCCCCACCTTACTGTTTTCTCAAAAAGAGCACTGCATATAATTGTCCAGAGAGTACTCCCGGAAATGAAGCTAAAAAATCTGAGTCTTTTTTTGTAGAAAACTCCAAAGAACCCAAATGGATAGTCAGTCAGAACAATAGGGATTTTTGGGCTCTTGGCTCTATAGCCTGTAAAAGGTAGTGGAATCAGATTCAGATTCAGAGTCCTCCCTTGGGAATGTGTAGTCTACCTTCCTCCTTCTGTGCATCAACAGTGTTGCTTCTTAATCTCATTCTTTCTCTCTCTATCTCACACACATAAACTCAAACACTACCAGTGCTGTGTGTTAAATGCAGGTGGAGACACAGAGGCTACACACAGGGTTAACGTGTGTCTCTGCAACTTAACTCAGAGTTTTCCTTCCCAATGAAAGATGTATCTCTGTGTGAAACTCACCCTCTTAGGTCTATGCACTACCACTGTTCATGCGTACTATATTGTTGGCTATCTCTCACTCACATCATGGAACGGAGGAGAGAGAAAAAGTGCTTCTTCACTCATTCACAGAAAATTAAATGCATCATCCATCACCCGCTAATCAAATCAAATTAGTAGTACTAAGTACGTACTTATATGCTACATGCCTCTTAATTAACTTATATATCTTCTTCATTTTTAACATGCTTAAGTATTAAAATATTCTTGAAAAGATTGCCAGATTTACATAGATATGAAAAAGGATTAATCTGCTAGCATCTTAGAAGCTTTTAATGAGTACTATGTAGATTGAGATGTGCACATTTTTGGCGAGATTGCTTGATCGGAACCCTAGCAAAACTTAACCTGTTGGCGTTGGTAATGAAAATAATATTATAATAACAATATTAGGGTTAGAGAGGTGGTGGGTGTGATTGAAAGGAATCAAACATCAACCGTCCATTCCATGGACATCTATCACCCATGTGATATTCCTTTGGGAAGATATTGGATCTTTTTTATCTATGTATTAATCTCTCTCTCACACACACACACACTCAAACTCTCACACACAGAGAGGATACAATGATACAACACACACATACACACAGAGAAACACCACTTTTGCTTTAGCATGATGGAATTGGTATATATTAGCTAGCCACTAGGAATAGGAGGAGGGTGGGAAAATGAGAGGAAGACGACAGCGTTTTGTAAATTGGAATCCATGCAGAGACAGAGCTATGTCAGAGGGGTCATGTCAATCTAATCAAAGATGGAGGGAGAAAAGTGGGTTGGAAGAGGTAGACATAGCAAAAGAAGGCCATGTTACATAAGATGTTGCCCTCTTTGTGGGACACTCCCTTCGTCCCTTCCTTTCAGTTTTTCACTATTGCGTTTCTCACCTTACCCTACACCAATCATTCACAATTTGACATTTTGTGTTATGCATGCCATTTTCTTTTCCATCATCTCCATTCTTATCACGCAAAACCCAAATATACCTTACTAATCTCCATTTCACACTTTGTTTATATATCAAATATGATGACTTTTAATTGCTGGAACATGTACTGAACATCATTTTTATCAGTTAACAGTATACAAAATTTTACTGTGTTTTTGCTGTGAGAACACAGATAAGGTTAGCGTTTTCTCTTCAGATTCCGCATTACAAAAGAATACTTCGTTTATAACCGATTTAAATTGATTATAGTGACTAAGAAATTGTGTTACTAAAATTAATTTAATTGTTAATGAAATATTTTTATTAATGGTGGGTGAATTTGAATATATACGTAAGTATTGAAAGTTACCGTTGCGAGAAATTTTTTGTGTGAATTAATTGATTAATGTGTATTGCGTAAGAATTTATATTGTAAACTTTTTGAAAAAATAATTTTTGGATAATGTAAAAGAAATAAAGAGTTTATGAAGCTATGAATTATATTCTAGATTGTTTGTTGCAATTAAAATATTACAAAAGAGAACAATACGTGAATAGGTGTCTGTTTATAGAAGAAAAAATAAAAGGAGAGAGAAAAGTATAAATTACTTTTTTTATTTCTCGCCAAAACATATGAGAAACCAATCTCATATTTTTACTCTGTTTAATTTTTTAAAATAATTACATTTTCTCAATCTTCATTCATTGCAAATCTCGCATATTTCTTTCATCCTTATCCAATATATAGTTAAATTATAAAACCACTGGTTTTATCTTGGCGTAGAAAATAAGATTTAATGATTACTTCTCATTCATTTTGTCTATCATGATAAGTCAAGTGCTAATAATTTGTAAATATGATAAGATTTTTCTTAATGTTGGTTTTCATTTGAACTCAGTTAAAAACCTTTTTTTTTTTTGTGTCGGTTTCAGTCTTATTCAGCAAAGAAAGTACATTTTATATCCTTTTAAAACTAGAAAGAATATAGAAAGTCTTTTTAAGATATATATTTTTGTCAATTCTTTATCTTTTTTATTGCACCTCGTTCTTTTATAATTTATGTAATCGCATTTTCTTCGTCTCTTATATTCTCTATGAGATGCTTCCGCATGAGACCTGATCAAGTAAATATTAATTTGATAAGTTATTTTGACAAGAAGAGAGAATGTACTTAACAAACAACTAAGTTTTCTCTAGAATACGTACTTGGATTACTATATTTTCTCTCCAGAAATAGCTTATAGTACCGAGAAGTGGCTCTCTATCTCTAACATGTACTTTATTGCTTTGAAAATTTATTAATAAAAATAACAAAATTAATATTTGGACCAAAAGAGTACCCATAACTAGTAAAATGAGTTAAATATATGTTTTTAATCTTTTAATTTTAGTGAAAATTGATATTATCTTTTTCTAAAGTTTTGGCTTAATTCAATCTCTTAATTTAAAAAATGTTTGAACTTAAACTTTTTAACTAAATTTTATTAAGTTTTTTTATACTTTAAATGTTATATCTACTTACATACTTTAAATTAGTAAATGTGGAACTTCCAACACTTTTTCACATCGAGATATATTCATTTCAAACGTGGGACTAAACATTAATGAGTTGTCTGATAGCAGACAAAACGATATGTCTAATTAATCTCACCAGGATAGGATCTAACAATAGTTTTGATATCATGAGATTTTCCAAATAAAATAATATCTTTGTGATCATTTTCAGACCAAAGATCTTAGAAAACTGAGATATTTGTTGTGTATTGAGGTGGCAAAGTCCAACAACGATGGTATTGTTATTTCAAATAAAGTATGCATTGAATATTTTGGAAGAAATTGGGTTGATGAATTCAAAATTTGTTCACACACCAATGGACCCTAATACTAAACTTCTACCAAATTAGGAAAAACCCATGTCAGACCCCGAACAGTATAAATATTAGTTGAAAGATTGAATTATCTTACAGTAATTTATCCTGACATTTCTTTTGGAGTTAGTGTGGTAAACTGGTTTTGGAGGGTTGAACACCGTTTAATACATTTATACTTTAATATTAACTTACAAATGTTAATAAATTAATAAAATTTAGTTAAAATGACTAAATGTGCACAATTTAGATCTTTTGAGTAAAGGGTTACATCTTTTCAAAGTTTATCTAGTTTATGTATTGGTGAGATGTTTCGAGTGATAGTTATACGTATATGATTTGTTGGTTGTAAGTGTATATAACATTGTTTAAAAGTATTTACTGTAGTGTGTAGATTTTTTAATATATTGAGTAATTAAAATTTTAATATTTTGAAATTTCCCTTGGTATTTCAATCCTATATTAAACAAAAAGAGTCATTTAAAAAAAAAAAAATCTTAACTCTTATTCCACTTGCACATAAAAAAACAAAAAGAAAAGAGTGTTAGTATTGAGTTGATTATGTTATGTGTAGGATGATAATGGAATTTAGTTTGATTATAACTTGAACCAACAATGCAATGGCATGTGGTCCACAGAATGAGACAGAATGAAAGGTGAATTTATCTACAAAATATAATAATCATGTCAACTTCTCCCAACAAATCTGATTCTATAATTCCCTTCCAACTCTTACATGGATTAGATTGGATATCCTTTTACGTTTCATAAGTGCTTTTCAGCTTACTGTTACTAATACACATAAAGTGCTTTCTTCCACTTCAACCTTATCATTCACAAATTTCATCATATTAAGCCTTGACAAATATTTCAACATCTTTTTTCCCGAATAGATTATGATATGCAAGATTGTTCGATGTCTATGTGGGAATATAATGATATTCCAGAATTTAATGTAAAAGAGAGCATATGTTAATATAAATTAAAAACAAAATCCATTGTTTATTCAATAAAAATCTCCATTTTAACATAAATATAAATTGTTAAAACTTATATCCACATGAAAAAAAAAAATCTAAATTTCAAAAATAGATCACTAGGTAGAATATTCTTTAAACTTTTATATATATATATATATATATATATATATATATATATATATATATATATATAATAAATATTTTTTAGTATATATAAAATAAAAAAAATATTTTTTTTAATAAAATTAAAATATATAAAAAACTAAAAATAAAATAATA
>Ga0099822_1006029_pt1 | contig 15805 bp, 6 predicted proteins | sample CowpeawhiteBW_FD_76839 | JGI IMG/M metagenome (GOLD analysis project Ga0099822, IMG submission 76839) | Root nodule microbial communities of legume samples collected from California USA - Cow pea white BW | ecosystem: Host-associated > Plants > Roots > Nodule | place: USA: California | collected...
AAAAAAAAAAAAAAAAAAAAAAAAAAAAATATATATATATATATATATATATATATATATATATATATATATATATATATATATATATATATATAAATGCTACATGCGTGCGTGTGGGTAGAGACATTCTTCTCTCTTTTGCATCCATTGTTATTATATATGTGACACTCTTTTTCTCTCTCCAAACCAATTATTACACACTTTTTCTTCAAACCCTAACGTGCGTCTATGAATCCTATCTGTAGTTCCGTGAATCATTTTCATGATCCACCGATGAATTCCTATATCATATGCACATATAGATATAATATATATTCATATCTTTCTTTCTTTTTTCATAAATTTATTTGTTTATTTCACTCCTTGTTTTACTTTCATTTTCTTTTAGGGTTTGTTTACCATGATTGGTCCGACAGTACCCAACTCAATTATTTGATCTTTAATTAATGTGATCCAGAAAATGGTCCCTGTTATGCCATTTGTCTCTTCACCCCCTGTCCTCAAGTTTGCTATCAGATCCCTAAATCCATCAGTTTATTGCATTGTTCATTTCAGATTTGGAAACAATAAAAAACTTAACGTTCAAAGTAAGAACTTTGTCCTGTGAAAAACTGTGAAAATGGTCTGAGAAAAACTTCATCATAAATAGATCACAATCAATGTGCCTTTAATTGATAATCCTCTTCCTATATATTCAACAAAAACATTATATATAATATAATGATTTAACAAATTTTTTTAACTTAGTATTATAGGAAGATTATCATTAGGATTAGTAAAATTATTTAGGAGACTTTCTATCAAATTAATTAGGAGTTGCTAGTTTTTTCTTGCTGAGTTCAAGATTTATTTGAAAAAATTATTGTGTAGAGTGGTCCTGACCCATTTCCAATTAATTGGATATCAATGTGATGTCTGCACACTCCTACAGTTTTACCCGAAAAAATCTTTTTAGTTTACCAATTATGTTTAGGTTACTAAGGGAATAATTTGTCCAGTATAATAGTTTCATACGACTTTAAATTAAATTATTTTTCATAAATCATGTCAGTAATCTTGCTAAAAGAAAAACAAGCTAAATTAGGTTTTCATCCTAAGTTGATTGTCTTATTATTAAAAGTAATATTTTTTTAACATCCCACTTGCTAAGCACCATCAATCTCTCTTCCATTTTTCTCATCCTTTTGTTCTTTCACATTTATGATCATATTATAACTCACACTATACTATACAAGAAAATAAGAAAATGTTTCGTTAACAATAATTTTTAGTGATTAAAAAATTATAATTTGTCTTTAAATTAGTTTTTAAAATTTACTAAATGAAATTGATCACTAAATATTAGTTACTAAAGTTTTTACTACTGGAAGAATTGGTTTCTAAATTAGTCTCTAATGAATTAGTGACTAATTTATCGATCAATTATAACTTTTTATTCATAATAATAAACATTTTAATAATTAAAAAAAATTATTTTTTAAATTAGTATCTAAATTGTCCATTATAGTAACTTACAACTTTTGGTCACTAAAATTGATTATTAATAAAGTATTTTCTTATAGTGTCAAAGTTTCAAGTCTCACACGGCTAGAAAGAGATAAGAGTGTTGCAATCTCAAATCTGTTAAGATAGATTCCATTGTTAGAGTCTATTATCATACATCAATAGAAGCTTAATTTTTTTTTTTTATATAGTTTTGTTCTTAAACAACGCGGTTATAAATATATTATATCTTGAATTTTTAAATCTTCTACCAGTAAAAGAATTGTTATAATTTTAAATATGTTAAAATAATATCGTTAGAGTTAATCATTTTATATAATATAATGTATGATTTGTTTTAAAATTTAAAACTGCTTTTATGTATTTATTTTTAAAAGGTATTCCAAGAATTGAAAGACAAAAATGCATTTAAACTATCATTGATTTTAAAAACGTAGAAGTAAGAATAAAGAGTATTTGAACTCTTAAAAAAGAGTATGGTAAATTAGAAGATTATAGAATGGTAAGTTTAGTTGAAAAGAAGGGCTGCATTTTGTTGGATGATGTGAAATCTCTATCGACGGATCTGTGTGTGGATCCACACTTTTTATCTTTGTCACCATCCGATCTACCTTTTGTGCCACTTGATGACAAGTCCTCTCCCTCGAAGAAGCAAAGTCAAAAAACAAAATGAAGGAAGAGAAGATAACATACAGAAATCAGTCACACTCAAAACTCATGTCTCATTAAAATCATAAAACATGCTGATGAGACTTATGATCATCACCAACCCAGAAAACTGTACGGTCCTGGCCCTTCATTACTCATTTCTGTGGTGCATTTCAAGTCTCTTCATACTTCACAAACAATAAACTTTACCCACAGGATCTTCTTCATCACTCAATAATCTCCACCTTCACAACAATACACACCAAACAAACAAACATATACATATCAACACAAAATTTTAAAACATTTATAATAAAGCTTTTCTGGTTCTACAGTGGTGGATTCTACCGAATTATCTTTACCTGATTGCGACTGAACTTGTTACGTGCTAAATCATGTTGAAAATCTATACTAGATCAAATATAAAGTTAATTTATATAGTTGTTAAAAATTTAAGTATAAGTCTAAATTTTATATCGAGTAAAAATAAGAAAATTGAGCATCGTATAAAGATATGCAAATCTATTATTTTAATATTTTGATTGAAAGTGGTGGGATGAAGATTCGTGTGATGATCAACTAGCGTCCCTAAATATACTAACGTTTAGGACGCAAATGTCAACAATCATGTTCTTAAAGTTTTAGTTTCGAAAGTCGATATTGTGGAAGCTTTGATGTAAAAACTCTTGTTATTATGTCGGAAAGTTGGTTCTGATTGGATTTGCGGATGTTAATTTGTTGTTGAGTATGAACTTTTATCCTTTATTATGTCTGTTGGTGTATTTACTAGCATATTCTTTTCTTTTCCTTTTTTTTGTATAAGAGTTGGGTCACCCTATTGTTCTTATTTTCAATTCATATTTTTTATTGCTGATAAAAAAAATTGAACATTTCTTAATAGACAAAGGTAAGCATATTCCATTAAAATGAACAACTGTATAATTATTAAGAAAGTGCTGGTGACTTATAAAATGTGAAGGAACTCAAATATCTACATATTAATTTTGTAAAATTTGAATTAGACTTAAAATTTCTTTTAATAATAATATAATTGATTTTTAAGAGATTAATTAAGAAAATGATTATGTTAGGGTGAAAATGACAGTTTTGAAGATAACAGTATGGCAGGGTAAGGGCATTGATCTCATCTAGATCGAATGAGTGTGATTGGCCACCACCCTTTTGTAAGGTTAGTGTCCAATCGTACGTTCATGCACACTGCAGAGATATGAATATCCTTAATTGGCTTAATCTTTTAGGGTAATGTTTCTAATTTTTAGGATATTATTAATAATAAAGGACTGTCTGAAAGAGAAACTCGTACGCTTGTTTCAACAAATCTTGCTTTCAATCTAAACTTTCATGGATTATTAGCAAAAACACTTTTTTATACAACCTTTTCTTTTAGGAGTGTTGCTGCTTTGAATTAAGTTGCTTAATTTTGTTTTTAATCAAGTCAAGGTTACTGTTATTTTGTCATCTAACAAATTTTTACATATTTACATTTACTATTTTACCCTTTAATCTTTCTTTTTCTTTACAAATGTAAAAATTAATTTTTTTAATGATCAAAATATTTTTAAAATTGAGTTATCAGATGGTGCATCCGTTGTAAAACATAACAGTTTCCTATAGGTAATTATAAATAATTGAAAACAATTCTAGAGTGTCCAGATTAATTTCAGAAACTATTAGGAAGAATATAGTATAGTGGGTAATATACATAAATCTAATTTACATGAAAAATAGTACTAAATATATTTTTAGTTCTAATCCTTCATGATAAAGAATATCTATGTTAGTTGTATAATCTTTTACATTTTATAAAACTTAAAATCAACACTTTTTGTTCACATAACTACTACATCTGGTTGAAAATCTTATATTTACTAGAGATAAGGTAAATTTAAAATATATGTATATTTTTTATCGTACCTAATAGTTTTACATCATTTAAAGTTTAAAAGTTAAGGTTTTAAATGGTTTAAATATTTCTTTTTCCTTTTATTTTCTTAAACATCTTGTAAAGACAAAACTGAAATGGATAGACTCCAACGCAGACAATACTTCGTATGTATGTCGATTGACAGCAATTATATCATCGGACTTGGAATCGAAAATAAAACTTCGTTCTTCTTAAAAAATAGAGTTTATCCTAACCATATCAATTGACAGCAATTATATCATTGGACTTAGAATAAAAAATAAAACGTCGTTCTCCTTATAAAATAGAGTTTATCCTGACCAATTTTATTTAAAACTTAAAACTTCTTTACGATTTTGTATTTAAAAACCTATCTTAAATTATTCTTATGCTTCTTGATCTCTGAACAATATATTTATTCCACGTGGTTCCAAAAAAATATTCCTTAATAAGTGAATAAAAAGATACTTTTTATTATTATTTTCTTTCTGAGACTATTTAATTAAAAAGACTGGGGACAAAGAAAAACAGAGAAAGGTAATTTGGTTTTGAAATGATCTCTTGACATGAATGTAACACGATTTTCTGAATTCGCAATACAAGAAATTCGAAGAAAGATGATGAATGTTGTAAAAATTCAAAGCGCAAAAATCCAAAGAATGAATTGCATTAATTCCAGTGATGTGATTAAAACTTATCTTTTTCGTGTTAAATTGACACGTACCTTATTAATATAAAATTGGTAAGAAACATACTTTCCACTGTCCTTTATCTTATTATCTCATAAAACTCCAAAACTTCAACTCTCACAATTCACTTGTTATTTTCTCTTTGCTTCTCTGATTCTAACAATTTTGTATAACGAAAATAAAAAGCCAGCCAATTTGGTAACAGAACATCTTCCAAAAATAGAAAAGGGTAATATTTTGTGTTTATTTTATACTAATCCGTTATTAATTAGGTGTAAGGAAATGTATTATAATAAGCATAATAAGGGGAATTTCGTATAAATGAAGAATAAATATTTCATTATCTATTTCTGTCTTGATAAGTTCTTGTCGACAAATGTGCAGTATTGGAAAATGAAATTGAACTGAAATAGATATATTTTGACGTAGGATGTCAAATTTTTTAATTTTGGTATAATTTGAGAAAAAACATATTTTAATGACAAGTTGGTCATGTGATATATCTACCATGTTGTAATGAAATAATTTTGACTTAAAATTGAAGAAAGTTTCTGTATAGTATTGAGCTCACGCTATCTGAAAAATTCTCATACTTTTATAGAGATTTTTTTTTTTCTATAGAGTTTGAGATAATATAAATATAGTATGAGTTTAACTTACATAACAAATTGAAATTAAGAGTTTTTCAATATCCATCTTTTAAAATATAATGTAAGTCTTGATTTTTTATCATAAGTCTAGATTATTTTTATAGTTTCAAGTTTTCATGTTCATATTTGTATAGAATTTTAGGAATTTTGTTTTTGTTTTAGTTTTATCCTATGGATTTGGTTTCGTTCCCATATTTTATGTTATTTATTTATTGAGCAATGTAAAAGTATATAATAATACTAAAAGCTTTACAAAAATGTAATTCTTCTTTTTATTAAGACAAAAAATAAGTTTATTTAATACATTATTTTTAATATTTTGTTGAGGGGGTGAATGAAATGTTATATGATACAATTTTTCGTTAAAATGAATATCACGAATAAAGAATAATTATGATGTACCGAAATTTCTTAGTGATCATAATATAGCTTCAAAAATGAGATAATGAAATATAATTATCTATAAGCGAAAATAATTAAATAGTATTAGTTTTGTTTCTTTTATTAATGGTTATATCTAAATTTTAAGTTAGTTTAGCAAAACATTATACTTAAAAAAATATAAGTGTTCAGAAGTTATATTAACCCTATAAACATTTAAGCATAAATTTAAGTTAGAGTCTTATGCATGGAGAAATGTGATTGAGAAAGTAAATTACACTAAAAAGTGGTACCTAGTTCTCTAATAAATATTAGAGGACAAAGGCTAATAAATAAAGGTATGGAACTACACTATTATCATAAATGAGTGACGGTATATATAAAATATCATAATAATTTTTTTTTTATCTTTTTTGTTGTAAAGTTTCATAATAGACAATAGTATTTTATAATGTGTACAACCATATAAATGTTTTACATCAAATATCGCCTAAAAATACAAATTAAACTTCATAATTTTGTAGACCATTACTATTTATATATAAAAGAATTCATCAAATTAAACTATAAAATGAAGTAAATTTAAACAAAAAAAGTACTCTAATAGTTTAAATTAAAACACCAACAAAAAATAAATACAAGAGAAAAATTCATAAATTTAATACTTCGATATTTTGAATTAGACTATAAAGTGACATTTGAATAATCTCTTCCAGTGAATTAGTAGTAACCGATTAATAATGAGTTTTTAGATGGAAAGTTGAAGTTTGAAGAGAAGCAAAACTTCTCTCCTCACATATTCACATGGTAACACAAGGAGAGTGTCTTGTAGTGGGATTGTGTATTTCCATGACCAGATCTTATTCACAGACATGTGAAGAACTGGGGCTTGCTATGACCACCTTTTCCTTTAGGTCCAATGGGGTGCTATGCATGTGCCTTTTCCATTAACTATTTCCACTTTTTCCCCTCCTCCCTTCAAGATAAACTGTACAATTTTTTTTGTCAACACTTCATTTCATTCAGATAAAAAATAAAAAATTCAAACTTAAAAAAATAGGAAGAGAAGAAAAAAATACAAAAAAAAGTAAACATTGATTTGGATACGAATATATTTATGCTTTTACTCTCATCTTATTTTACCTTTAATTTTATTTTATCTTTTATTTAGTTTTAATTTTAATTTTAATCATATTTTATTTACTTTTTATTTTATATTATTTCATTTTATTCCTTTTTCAAAATAAAAAAAATGAAAAAGAGGAAGTTAGAGTCCACGGCAACTGGTCCTGCTATCCCTTTCCTCCATCATGCAAGAAAAATGTTCAAATTTTCATATTTTACCCCATCCATCTCTGCCTCTCAGCATAAAAACACATCCATAACAGTCTTAGCAGCAGAGGTAGCAGCAACGCTAATAGGTGGCTGGAAGGTAACCTGCCTCATGCTTTTGATCATTGACAAAAGTGAATGCAAGAGGAAACTGGTATGATAATAACAGCATAGCCATTTGAAAAGAAAAAGGAAAAAACTTCATAACCATCTGAAAGGAAAAAACGGACAGCAAAAAGAATCCATCGGGGACAAAGACTTGAGACCGCCAGCACAAAGCTCCGAGAGGTAAGCACCGATACTTGAGTGAGCATGATGTGTGATATGTTTCATATCTAATCCTTGAATGCCATGAACGAACATGATAATATTGTGTTTGCTGCATTTTATCTGTTGGACCCGTGATTCAAATGTATCACACGCTCTGATTTCGCTAGTTTCCATTCCTTCCCTCATCTTCTAATCTCAAGATCATCTCCCCTGCAAAGATAGAAACCTCCACAATCAACACCATTCATCATCTTCGTTCCATGACAGAACCAGAGACTAAAACTCTCCACAATCAACACCATTCATCATCTTCATTCCATAACAGAACCGACACACACTTCAAAGCACGATGTTCTTCCTTCATGTTTAATTGTTGTTTCATCCCTATCTCCACCATTCTCTCCATTCATTCAGAACCTTCATTGTACTCACATTCCCGCAGGGGAAACATCCACGCAAAAAACCCACACACTCTTCGTATTCTATACACCTCCGAGGCACTCACGGGATTACTTGTCCTCGTCTCACCACAACGTTTTCCAGCCCAACACATAAAATTCATCCATCACCATCAGATTCATGCGCCCACACTTGTCTCCAATTCACCCGAATTTGCATACACCGCAAACAAAACAATACAACACTCCAAACCCACCCTTCTACCTACACCATCATTCATCATCCTCGAGCCGCTGTTCCAACAGTTATACAACATTCACGCATACACCGGAATACAAAAATCATCATCACTGTCACGCACTCTCCCATCATCAGTTAACCTTTTTTTTCTCATCTTTATCATTCACCTGCGTAAAATCAAAGAACAGATACCAAACAGTACCAAACTCTCACGTTTCATCTTCCCCAATCACATACATCCAATCAGAAACGGAGAAACCAGGAGAAGAAAGAAAATCGCCGGCCGCATCGCCGGCGGCCAGTCGGAGCTTCGAACGATGGAGCGTGGTGGCGTGACGGTTGCGGACCCAGTCGCGGTGGCTGGTGCGTGGTGGCGAGTCGCAGGGGCTCTTTGAAGGAGAAATCGAAAGAAGAGGAAGGAGAAGACACGTGGACGCCGGCGACGATCGGCATCACCGGAGGTGGCTTTGGCTGCGCCAGCGGCATTCGCGAGCGAGGTAAGCGTCTCGCGGAAGAAAAGATCGAAGATGAGTTTAATCCGGCGGTGACTGGAGCCAACGGCGACGGCTCCGGTATGGATCGGAGGTGATGGCGGCAACGTTGGTTGGCTGTCAGAGGTGCTTCGAAAGATGCAGTGGCTGGTTCTGTGAACACATGGTTGTGCGTTGGGGAAGAAGAACTCTTGGGGTTTGGAGAGGGAACCCTAATGTTTAAAGAGTTGGGCTCAGCCCACTTTGCCACTTCTACTCATTGCACCTCCATCTTTATTCTATGCACCCCACGTCTTGTTTGTTACTGAGTGATGATTTATTTTGTGCACCCCAATCTTCGTTAACCTCGCACCCCCTCTTGTTTTTGTTTGTACTGTGAATATATTTCTGTGTTACTTACCACACCTCCACATTTATCACACACACCACTATTTTTACGGACTGCACGGCCCATTTGTGTTTTACTTATTTTGGTCTTGTTTTTCTGAATTTACTCGTTGCACTCCCATCTCTACTAAATACTACTCATTTGTTTCATGCACCTCATATATTTCTCATGTCTCCTCATATTTTTGTTTTTTCACTTTTACTTTTTTTAATTAAATTTTGCCTTTTTAATTTTCTTTCTAAAAAGAAAAGAAAAAACAAAAATATTTGAAAATTACAAAAATTAGAATAAATTTAACAATGAAAAATGTCAAAAAATATTAAAAACTTCAAAAATATAAAATGTCAACATTTTCAAACAAACCGTTTTTCTAAGAACTACGCGATCCTTGATTCTCCATTGCGAGATACGTAGGAGCAAGGTCAGTTTCACTTCCCAAAAGTTAAATCATTTTTTAAATAGTTTTCTAGATATCTTTTAAATAACTATGTAACCCTGATTTCTCATTTTGAATGAGAATACATAGGACCAAGGTAAATCTTTGTTGGGCTCAAAAAAACAAAAAATATTTTTGCTTCTTTCTAGTATTATTGTCTTATTATTTTTTGGGAAAGATCAACATTATGAAAACCACATCAACTTTGCATGTTTAATTAAAGGTACCAGCCTCAAGCAAGCGTTGTAGGTGCTAACACCTTCTCTACGCGTAATCGACTCCCGAACCCAAAAATTTGATTTTTCGCATACTTGTTTTATGTTTATGGTTTTCCATAATTTTCCAGAAACAACTATGGTGGCGACTCCAAATCTCTTTTTTAAATTCGTTTCTTTTTTGGTTCGTCATCCCGCCGCAATTTCAGTTGCGACACTTTTCTATTCCATTATTTTTAACTCTATCACATTGTTTATTGTTCATTGATTAACTTTTGCAAATACTCTTTTTAATACATTTTTGTACTATAGTTTAACCATATGCTTAAGAAACCTGAGATGAGATTATTTATCAATCATTTGTTACACATTTGAATTTAAATTCCTTAAAGTTCCTTGTATCCTCAATTAACTATAATCAATTATAAACCTCACAAAACAAACATTTATGGCTTAAAATCTCGAAGGCCTAAAATCCTTTGTAAAAGCCATCCCCACTCTTTTTTTATGTAAGTTTATAATTCAAATTTGATGTTAAGGCATTTATCCTCTGTAAAAAAATATACTGTCAATAAAAGTTGTTTTTTTTTTCATGATTATTTTGAAAGTTAACCATGTTATTAGTGCATATGATATAATTTATAACAAAATTACGTGATAGTTTAGTCCAAAAAGTGCATATGCTACTTAATTTTTCATATTAATGTGTTATGGTTATTGTTGGAATAGAAGATCCTACAAACATGTAGAGTGTGAGTTTTTTTTTTTTTTGTCTTTATGGTTAATTCTTATTCTGATATGAAATGGAAGCACAAGGTGAAGGGCTAATAAATATGTGTGTTTATGTGCAGTCTTGTGGTGACGTCAACTGAAGAGGTTGTACCTTCTTTTTGAAGTCTCTTTTGGGTTCAGAGTGGGAGCAGTAATGGGGGTTTTGATGGCAATTGTAGGTGTAGTGGTGGTGCTCTGTTTTTGCTCTGCACTCTTGAGATGGAATGAAGTAAGGTACAGGAAAAAAGGTTTGCCTCCTGGCACAATGGGTTGGCCAGTTTTTGGAGAGACAACAGAGTTTCTCAAGCAGGGTCCAAACTTCATGAAAAACCAAAGAGCAAGGTAACTAACAACTATAGTAACTAATTGCATCGTCGTCATCATCACATGCTTTTTTTTTCCTCATATTGTTGTATGAGTATGTGTGCATCATGTTCACTTGCATAAGTGGGAAATAAGGGTTGCTTTTGCAACACATTTTACAGCCTTTGCTACTTCTATTGTTAGTTTCATATTGTTTCAAAGTTCCATGTTTCAAAGTTAAACTCTTGATGTGTTTAACTTGTTGGGTAGGTACTCGACCTAGCACATTGATTCAAGGGTTTTTGAGCATAAAACCAATGAAAACTTGTGTTTGGGGTGGAAAAAAAGAGGGAATTGGATATGGAAGATCAAAGGGAATAAACTAAGCTAGCTAATAGAGTTTGGTTTAATGGTACTTTTGGTGTCCCTAAAGAATAATTTATGGCTTGCACACGTCATCATGATGGTGGCTAATTGACATCTTTTCTTGTTTTTTCTTTTTTACTTAATGGTGGTTTCTTAAATTATTTAATGCTGGTTAGAGGTAAGATTGTTCATGCATGTACTTTTAACTCATTAGTAATGATTGTTAACTTTTATTTAACCTTTTGTGAAAATTGCAGGTATGGCAGTTTTTTCAAATCTCACATACTTGGTTGTCCTACCATTGTGTCCATGGATGCAGAGCTTAATAGATACATCCTAATGAATGAGGCAAAAGGTCTTGTTCCTGGATACCCTCAATCCATGTTAGATATCTTAGGCAAATGTAACATTGCAGCTGTTCATGGCTCCACCCACAAGTACATGAGAGGAGCACTGCTTTCCATCATTAGCCCCACCTCGATCAGAGATCAGCTTTTACCAAAAATTGATGAGTTCATCAGAGCCCACCTTAGCAACTGGGATAACAAAGTCATCAACATTCAGGAGAAAACCAAGGAGGTTTGTGTTGCTAATTCATCAATCAAATTCATCAACTAAAAACAAAAACTAAACTAAACTCCCTCAACTTTCTTTCAAACTCTCAAACATTTGATGATGCAGATGGCCTTCCTCTCATCTCTGAAGCAGATTGCTGGCACAGAAACTGTCTCATTATCTGACTCATTCATGACAGAGTTCTTCAAGCTTGTCCTTGGAACCATTTCTCTCCCTATTAACATTCCTGGGACAAATTACCATCGTGGATTCCAGGTCTCGGTCTCATCATTCATCTTTTTTTCACATCTTAGTTTGCATGATTTATTTCACATCTTAGTTTTCTCTTCATCACAACAAGACTTTGTTTGATTCAATTCTTCTTGCAGGCAAGGAAGACTATGGTCAACGTTCTAAATAAGCTACTAGAGGAAAGAAGAGCATCCAATGAAACCTACCATGACATGCTTGGTTGCTTGATGGCAAGAGAGGAAAACAGATACAAACTAAGTGATGAAGAAATCATTGATCTGGTGATAACGTTGATATATTCTGGCTATGAAACTGTTTCAACAACATCAATGATGGCAGTGAAGTACCTCCATGACCATCCCAAAGCTCTTGAAGAACTGAGAGTAAGTACAAAACACTATTAGTCTTTAGGTTTCATAAAGGAAAAAATTGTTTCACACTATTTGTCAATCATTTAACAACTCACATAAGGGTAAAATATCATAGTAAAATTGTAAACTTTTGTATTTGTAGAGAAAAAAGGAAAGTGAAAAGCCATGTCAAATATGTGTAAAAAATTTGAGTGTCAACATAAAACACTTTAATTTCTTATGTTTATGTGTTAACTATGTTGGTGTGGAATATTTGTTGTAGAAAGAGCATTTGGCCATAAGAGAGAGGAAAAAGCATGATGAGCCAATTGACTGGAATGACCTCAAGTCAATGAGTTTTACTCGTGCGGTAAGAATTGTGTGCCATTTCTGTCACATTATGTGGTTGTTTTCCTAAGTAACCACAGTTAGTATCTGATAGTGTTTTGAACCACACGTCAGAAAAAAAAAAGTGGTAGCTTTTCAAATGATTGCCAAGAAAATTTTATCAAGCTTTTGTACATTTTGCAGGTGATTTTTGAGACCTCTAGACTAGCCACAATAGTTAATGGGGTCCTAAGGAAAACCACTCAAGACATGGAACTAAACGGTGAGTTTCTTTAGGTGTTATAGCCTTTTGTTGTGTTTTGGGTTCAACAAACTGTTTTTTGACTTTAAGAGCTTCTTTTTTTGGTCACAACATCAATGATTCATAATAAATATAAAATACGTAAAGTTGTAACTTCCAAAGAGAAATTTATCCGAGATAAGTAATAATACACACACACACTTGGCAAATTGGCCATCAATTCAACAACCATACAGACAATTCCACTACAAAACAAGTTTTCCAAATAAGGATGTACTTTTCCTCCAAACTTTCTTCTACCTTTTAGCACTAAATTAAATGTGTTAGAAAAAGTAAAGGATAAGAAAAGTAAGAATGAATGAAAGGGTAGGGTGTCCTTAATGAGTTTTGCACCAACACACAAGTATTTCACTATTCACCATAAATGACAGTAACACCTTCTTGTTGTAGTTAACAATGTCACTAATCCACATTGTTGTTTTCAGGCTATTTGATTCCCAAAGGATGGAGAATATATGTGTACACAAGAGAGATCAACTATGACCCTTTTCTATATCCCGATCCTCTCACTTTCAACCCATGGAGATGGCTGGTTAGTCTAACAAAACAACCTTTTTCCTTTACTTTTTCTTATGTCACAAGTTTTTCTTGGTCTACTATATCAAATATTGTTACTGTCCTATAAGTTTTTCACATAAAAATAAAAATTAGTATATATGCTCATCACCGTCTTGATGATAATAACATTCAATTGCCAAATGCAGGATAAGAGTCTAGAATCAAAAAACTACTTCTTGATATTTGGAGGAGGCACTAGACTTTGTCCAGGAAAAGAGTTGGGAATAACAGAAATTTCCACTTTTTTACACTACTTTGTAACCAGATACAGGTGATTGATTTACCTATTCAGTTATATACTTTTAGTGTAAAAAAATTACATTTTGAATCAACCAAAAGTCATGATGGTCCACTAAGATCAATTTACATTATTCATCAATCATGATAGTTACAAAATAACAGTATCAAAATCTTGCAATGCATATTGTGACTGTATTCAACATAACATTATAAAGTTTCGTAATAGTACTTTATTCAATCAAACATTTGGTGGGCACAAGGAATTAGTAAAAATTTGAAAAGAAGTATTGTTTACTCTAATTGATTTTAACTGATTTGGATTCTCTAAATGCCTTACATACATCTAGACAAAATATTATTATTTATCATTGAGCATTGATTTGTTTAGTTTGAAATTTTAAACTAGTTTTAAGCTAATTTTCTGACATGATGTTGAATATCTAATGTTGATTGCAGGTGGGAAGAAGTGGGAGGGGATAAACTAATGAAATTTCCTAGAGTTCAAGCACCTAATGGACTGCATATAAGGGTGACATCTTACTAAATAGGCAGTGACTGTATTGTACAGTAATGAGATGAGAGGTAGTTGCAGATGTAGGGTATGTGGATGGAAATGATCTAACAAATAATACAAAATGCAAGAAAATTAAATTTTCTTCTTCATATATCTCATTCTTTGTTTTCCAAATTTTCTTTATTAGAAAAGTTTTTATCTTTTTGGGTGATTCCACTTATCCTCTATTTTCCATTATCAAAAAATAGACAGGTCTAATTGTCTTGGTTTAACATGGACTAATTCATTATTGGGTCATGAGTCAAGTAGACATCTCATTGGACTACGAATTTTATTAGCCCATTTTTGACATCGGCTAAATTCAAACCTACACTTCAACCTCATTCAATAAATAAATTTGTTAAAAAGAATTAATTATATTTTGTTAAAATTTGAATTAACTATAGTTTTGGCTTTTTGAGTTTTTTAAATATTTTAGTTATTCACATTAAAAGTACGTTTTTAGTTCTTAATGAGGAACTGTAGTATTGTTTTCGTAACTCATTTAGTTTTAAATAGTATATTTGAGAGACTAAAATTGTATTCTACAAGAATTAAAAATGCAATTATGACTTTGTTAAAATAATAAATTATTTAAAAAAAATTAAGACTACCGACAAGTCCAACCCATTATGAACCATGGTTGCAATTCAATGTAATCTAAGTTATGTCCTTTTACGTACAAAAGAATAATGTAACGTAAAACTAGTGAATAATTGATTTCTACGCGCTCATTTTAATTATATTTAACCATTCAAAATTGATCTTACTAAAATGTTAAGGGTCTTTCTTCCTGCACCTCCAACATTTTTCTACACCTCCAAAATTTCTTTAAATTTTCAAAAAATTCTTTGACCATTTAAGAAAACCCTGGACACCACATCCCTAAAATTACTTTTAGATGTCGACTTTCGAAAGTCAAAATATATAACTTCCGGAAGTCAAAATATGTTATCAGAAGTCAACTTTCAAAAGTCAAAATGTATCACCGAAAGTCAACTTCCAGAAGTCAAAATGTTCATCGGAAGTCGACTTTCGGATGTCAATATATCACCGGAAGTCAAAAATTATCACTGGAAGTCGACTTTTGAAAGTCAAAAATTATCACCGGAAGTCAACTTCCAGAAGTCAAAAAACGTTACCGGAAGTCGATTTCCGAAAATCAAAAAATTAATTCTATTTTTAATATTTTTAATTCTTTTTAAAATTTATGTTTTCTAACTTTTAATTGTTTTTTAGTTTTTTAGTTTATTATTTTATTTATTTTTTATATTTTCATATTTCTTAATATATATTTTAAAAATAAAAAATATTAATATCTATATATATAATTTTATTTTTATTTAATATATTGAAAAATAAATACAAATATAAAAATAAGTAAAATTTAAATAATATTAAATTTAAATAAAAAAAATTAAAAAAAAAATATTCTGCTTCATTAAATTTTATTTAATATTTAAATTGATTTTAAAATAATAAAAATTTAAATTAAAAAAAAATATATATATATATATATATATATATATATATATATTTTTTATTTTTTTTAAATTTAAAATTTCATTACACACACACACACACACATATATATATATATATATATATATATATATATATATATATATATATATATATATAT
>Ga0099822_1006030_pt1 | contig 15803 bp, 10 predicted proteins | sample CowpeawhiteBW_FD_76839 | JGI IMG/M metagenome (GOLD analysis project Ga0099822, IMG submission 76839) | Root nodule microbial communities of legume samples collected from California USA - Cow pea white BW | ecosystem: Host-associated > Plants > Roots > Nodule | place: USA: California | collected...
TTTAAAATATATATTAACTTAATAATATTATAATATTATCACCTACTAATATAATATCACGCATTTTAAAAAATACATACACACAGGCGCGATAGCGCCTGTGTTACGCTAGTATATATAAAGAGATACCCTCTTTTGTGTCCATATTTCGATATTCCAATTTTACCCTTAATTATTATTTTAAACACTAATTATCTTATAAATAGTTTACTTTTAATAGTTAGCTTAAAAACCTTTTTTGTCTTCAACCGTTGTTTTAAAAACTTCTCTTATGTACCTATTTTATTTTTATAATTTTACATTTAACAACTATTTTAAAAATTCATTATATATTCTTTGTTGAACTAAATTGAATCGAACCGAACCGAATCAAATTGAACTGAACCGAACCATACCGGACCGAACCGAACCGTACCAAATCGAATTGGGTCGAACCGAACCGAACCGAACTGCACTGAACCGAATCGAACCGAACTGAACCGGACCAGATCGAATCAGACAGGATCGACCCGAACCATACTGAACCAAACCGAACCGCATTGAACCGAATCGAACCGTATTGAACCGAATCAAACCGCACTGAACCGAACCGAACCATAATGAAACGAACCAGATCGAACCAAACAGGACCGAATCGAACCGGATCAAATCGAACCAGACCGACTAGTATTATGAGATCATGCACTTACCATTGCTAGATTGCTTCTCTACCTTAGAGGCTATAACTATAATGTGTACGAGCCGCTCCTCAACTTACATTCCATATAGTTCAAATACATTTTGAGTAAGACTATGTTGACATTCTAGATATGAACCACCATCAAAGTGGCGAAAATTGGACAAAAAATTTAGGGATGCCAAATTATATATATATATATATATATATATATATATATATTAAATTTATTATATCTAACTTGAAGAATTTTAGAAATTTGTTCTTCATTGTCTTTAATTATTGGATTCACATGAAAATCTTAAGGTTTAATTGACGTACATACCTTTTTTTCATCTCCATCACAAGTTTTTTTCTTGAAAAATAAAGAATCAATTATTTTACTCTCTATTATAATCTTTCTAATATAAATTTATTATTATTCACCTATTTAGAGAAAGATAAATTTAGTACCTTCAAGTGATACACAATAGATAAATTTATCACATACAAAATGAAAATATATTGTGTTAAAAAAATTGAAAATAAATTTATTCAAAAAAAAATATTGATCGGTCCAAAATGTTTTTTAACTTTTCAATTTTATCTTAATGTAATTTTATTTTAAAAATGATAGGAAATTGAAGATGAAAATTAAAATGGAAAAGGAAAGAAAAGTGAAGGTACACAAGAAAGAAAAAAAAAAGGAAAACCTAAGCATGAAGTTTTTTAAAAAATAAAAAAATAAAATAAATAATACAATATATAAAAATAATTTTAAAATAAATATAAAAATAAATATAAAAAATTGAATAAAAAAAAATAGAAGCCACCACTTTCTTATGTCATGTCTAAGGTGTTGACTATCAACTTTCTTGATTAGTTATTTTTATCTATGTGATTTCAATAATTAATAGAATTATAATAATTTCATTTTCATCTATTTGATTTTAAGAATTTTTTTATTTCTGTAAACCACTTATATTATCAGCCTTTCAAAACAATTTATTCAAATAAAACCGTCTCATTTTTGTAAATAATAGTAAAAGTATATCATTGTTCGTACTTTGTTTATTTTGAAATTTTTTGGATTTAATGATACATCCATTTAAACCATTTTTTTAAAGTTTTGAGTTACTTTTTCTCAGCCAGTTCTTCTACAGTCTAAATCCCTACTTTAAGAGGAGAGATGACGTGAATCTCATTTAGGATAATTTTCCCTAATTTAATTTAATATATTTTTTTAGAAAGTGAGTTAGATCTTCCTCTCTCTCTCCGGTGTGTGCTAAAAAAACCCTGGTAGAAGAGAGGGGTTCCTGAACTTCCACAGGTAAAGCAAAACATGAACGGGTGAGTGGCGCGCCATCAAAATGGATCACAGAGCCCAACGAACTCAGAAACCCTAACCGAGTCATCCATCAGTCATATTCCCGAAGACGGTTCAGAATGATTGATGGAAGTGATCATGCAACAGCAGCAGCAACAACAGCAACAGCAGAACCCTTCTGCACTGGTGCCACTCTTAAAAAATCCCCAATCCTCCACCTCCAACGTCGCCGCCGCCACCACAACCCCCGCCGCCACTTCCATTAGGTCGCCTTCCTCGCAGTCGCCGCTCTCCGTCGTCGCTCCCCTCCGCCAACCCCCGCTCTCCTCGCATCCGGTGCCAGTTACGGCGGTGGAGCCAACTTTGACGGCGGTGCCGACGTGTCCGCTGGTGAGAGTCCGCCTCTCGGACATTGCCCCCTATGACGGGGCGCCGGCGGGGCCGTATCTGAGAGCAATGGATGCGCTGTGTGGGTCTCTGCTGCGGCACAATGCCGCGTTGATCGAATTGGGGAGCGAGGACACTGCTCTGATGCGATGCGGCTTGGAAGGTGCACGGTTGTTTTTCAGAAGTAGGGCTCAACTTGGTGTTGGGAAGGGTAGCCGTGGGGTTTACATGTACAGAGCAGGAAGGTATAAATAAATTTCTCCCTTGGCAATTACAGTAGAAGGAAATAAGAGAGATAAAATGAATTGAGGTTCCTCGAATAAGCTAAAATGAACTTATCTACTCTGTCTTTGTTTGGGTGAAGTCCAGAAATACTTGCAGGGGAAGATTATGTAAGCACTTGAATAAACTATATGTAAGAACTTCTTTATAAGATTTACTTATACATAAGTTAGCTTGAAGAAGTTCTCTTACATTAGTTTTTTCTTAAAGATGATTTTAACTTATGTACAAGTTAATTTTAACTTATGCACAAGTTAATTTCAACTTAAGAAGTGATATTTAGTTTCTTTCCATCTCCTAAAAGTACTCGTGGGGAACCTTATTTAAAATAGATCCTTGCTTTTGTTTAATTTAGATTTGATGAGAAAGTTTCTGTGAAGGTTAGGTGCTTCTAGAGAAGTTGATTTTGACATACCAGGAAAGCTTAATTTTATACGTGCTTACAAGCTTAAATTAATTTTTAATCTCAATTCATGAATTTAGTGCTCAAATGTCTCTTGCATGTTTTTTTTTTTTTAAATTTTTTTATTCAGTGATTGTGCATGTAGAAGTTTATTCAGACAGGGTACTAGTAGTTATTGCTTGATTGGTCTGGAGCTTTGGTATTTTGATGGAAAATTATTGTTTTGAGATGAATTTGGCTTAATCCTTTTTGGTTACCTTTATTTTATGGTTTCAGGGCTTTGGAGGATTGGGATTATTCTCCCCCCTGCATGGCTGATATTTATAGATGCATGGGAAAGGCGTCTCGATCTGCCTTGAGTGCCATTGCAAGATACTTACGTCTTAGAAGCGAGTAAGGAACATATATTGTGATGGATGACCTTTCCTTTTTTAGTTTAACTGTTTCGTTATAGTGTATTGGTTGATTGTTCATTTCTTTCCAGTTTTTTTTATCATGTGTGTTCGCTCACAAGAAAGATTTGCTTTTTACAGCGTTTTTAACCATTTGCTCGATGATTCTCCATTGCCTGCTAATGAGGTGTCATCCTCAGTTCTTGTTGCGACATACTCAAATTCTTCTTTGCAAAATGGAAGAGGTGCAATTGGAGGTGGTAAGCCTACCATGAATGGTGAAGTTGAAAAGGGATTGTTGACGTTGATATCTTCTGACACTCCTGGTCTTCAGGTGTCTTTTATGTTGTTTTGTATAGATGAAAAAGTAGAGAGTGCAAGTGTCTTAGTTCGCTAATGAAAAAATAATTAGCTTTATGTCCTACAAAATTCACTGTCTTGTGCCATTGTCTGATATTTATTTTCTAACCTTTGGGCAATTTTGTTTGGTGACAAGTTAAAGATTGGTGAATTTATGAGTTGATTTATCTTCCCAGTTTTATAAACAATCTCAGTTTTCTTCTGTAGATATGTGACCCCAGTGGGCGCTGGTATCTGGCAGACAGTGGTTCTGGGCCCGGAGATCTTTTACTGATAACTGGCAAGGCACTTAGTCATGCTACTGCTGGTCTACGTCCTGCAGCGTCATATAGAGCTTCTCCTGATTATTTTCTGAGTCCTAATGGTGGAGGAAGGTACCAAATATATATTTATATATATATATATATATATATTAAAACATTTTGTAGTTGTAATGGTTGATAAGATTTCCAAGGAACTTATTTAGGTACTTTCTTGGGCTTTGTGTAGGACTTCTCTTGCATATAGACTCATGCCACTGGGCAATGCTATATTAGATTGTTCCCCAATAGCAGCAGCTGGTCATATTATTCCCCAAAGCTATGTTCGAATTTCTGTAAGCCAATTTATGGATGACCTTGCTGCTGAAGAATTGATAGGGAGCAGATGTGATAATGCTGATGTAAGTTATCCCTTCTACTATTTTATTTTAATATGCATAATGGAAGTCCTCCCACACGGGTCATGATCTGATAAACAAAGAAGATTCTAACCATAACATATGGAAGTGTTAAGAGGTACCTTTCAGGATACTGAATTCTTCTTTACCCAACCAAATACTTCAGACATTTGTAAAACTATAAACTAATCAAAATCTTGGCATTCATATTCTTGCCAACTGTAACTTTCCCGCTGCAAAAGCCATTGGAATTCCTCTCCGTCCAGACCCACCGAGATTCTTTCTAATATGAAATATCTTAACAGAAAGCAGAATGCAGTTTACAGCAAATTAATCTAAAACAATGTCTACCGTTCATTTTCTTTTGTAATATTGTTTTCGCTTGGATTTTACTATAATGTACATAATAAACTTTTTTGCAATTCAACTTCAATTTTCTACACAAAATGTGGAATATTAAGATCATTGCATTAGGCTGTTGTTACTTCCGTGTTTGTTTGACAGTGTTCTTCTGTGAAACTAAAGCTGAAAATTAAGCTCTTGCCATTGGATGCTATACACTCACAGACACTAATCCTTTGTGTAAGCTGTCCTGTGTCCTATTCCTAGTTGGCGACTGCATTGATCTTTTAAACTAATTTGAGTATGGTTCTCGTGTTTCACTTATTTGTAAATGAAGTTTACACGTCTAGTATTTTTGTCTGTAAGCTTGTTGGCATTGGAAGATCTGGTTAACCATTGAGGCCTGCTAATCAGAAAACATAATGGTCTTTTTCTTGTGTCCCTGTCATTTATAAGAGTCTTGCATAAGTAATGGTTCTTGTCGTAAAACTTCTAGCACAATTTCCCTGAACGAAAATATTTTTTTTGATTTATGTGGACACTTATGATCCTTCTATTTTCAGGTTGCTGCTCAAAACAGTATGAACAAGGAGCCATCATTAAGAAGTGTTCTATCAGATCCTTTATCGTAAGTGTAGTTTAACACATTAACATCAACTCTCCAACTGATTTAGCAGTTTGTTTGAGAGGCATGATATTGATGTTATGTTGCTATATGATTTGTTTTAACCTTGTTGTTGCATGAGATGAGAGAGAAAAGTTGTTGAAGTCAGCTATTTTTCTCTTTTTCCTTTCACTTTCACTCAAACCAAACAAGGGAAAAACATAGTTATCCATGTTTTCTTTTTCTTTTCGTTCCTCCCACTTTTATCGCTTGCAAACATATATAATCTCAGTTCTTTCTAAATTTCTTGAAAAAATAAAATAAAATAGAAGTTGCTATAACACGAAAGTTTATTAAAACTTTAAACTTAATAAATCCACTGTTTGAGAAATACATAAAACCATTATGCTAAGTTTTGCAATGGTTGTGTGTACTGTAATTGCAGAAATACATGAAAGTGACACCATGTTGTTTGAGCATTGTATGCCCAAAGCTTTGGGATTGACTACTTTTTTTGTTCCTTTCTTATTTTGAAATTCTAGATTCTGAAATTTGATGTAGTGCACATTTCTTTCGTTTAATGTGATCTGTGCAACTTTTAATAAGACATGCAATAAATTTAAGGATATGAAAATAAACTACTATCTTTGCTCTGTCCATATTCTTACTTTCTCCCTTAGAGAATTTATGCTATGCCTGAGGTTTTGTAATTCATTACTCTGTCTTTTTTCTGTTACTATTGGCTATGCTACTGTTGCTGAATGTACGGTTCTGTGAAGACTGTGTTATATTTTGCATGTATGTTTTAAGACTGTGCTGATTGTACCAAATGATAGTTTCTGACATTTCCTATGGAGGCAGAGTTAAATCGTGATATACATGATATTATCAATGGCATCGATCAAAATATCACGATGTAATATGGAGAAGAGAAAATCGTCTTTGATATTTGACTTTCCTATGTTGCATAATGAAGCTATAGATAACGCTGGATTAAGAAAAACTGAAAAGTTGGAATTTGTAATATTCGATTGGGTTTTAAGTCACCTGACTTGTTCGTTACAGCAATTTTAGTTCTGGATCTTTTAATATCTAATGCAACATTTGTGTTTTTTTGTTCGCATTCTCCAGTCACATGTTAAACTTTTCCTCTTGACTTGCATGTTAGGCTATTGCCTCATTTTGTGTCCTTTTCATTTATTATGATTATGTTTAAGCATGTACCAAGATCTAATTTAACTCTGATATCTATTATCCTTTCCTCTTCTAATTTTGTTTACCAGTGGCACATTCCTTGAAGATGCCATGTTTGTCTCATGTGGACATTCTTTTGGTGGTCTCATGCTGAGGAGAGTTATTGAAACAGTAAGCAGGACTCTTTCCTATCTCTGTATTAAGAAATATGGTCCATTGCGACGAAAGCTACATTTATGCATTTGAACCATCTGTGGACATAGTAGGACTTAGTTGCAAGCAGTCAATAGCAGCATGACCAACCATCCCCATAAAGGCTATAAGTGTAGTGACTCCTATTTTAAACCCTATTTAGTTTTGTATTACACACAATGTGTATGTTTATATATATAGAGGGGGGATTAAATTCAAAATTTTCATCCCCACCTTATATTTTCTTTTTACTTATGGTTCTAAGGAGTAACTCATCTTTAACCTTTGGATTAAAAGAAAATGAAGGGCGACAATGGAAAGTAACTATATCCTTTCTTGTACACACACATACGGTGCTGAAAATGAAGAAAAAAATATCAAATTTTAAGACATTCTAATTAAAACTTAGCCCACCCACAATCCATGATCCCCATCCGCACTTTGTCAAGCACTTGAGGGTTCAACAGGGAGGGGTGGAGTGTTTGCAGCATGACGTGATGCTGCCATATTGACACAATTGCACATGTTTTACTTGATACTTGAGTGCAAAGATTAAATCTATGCTGCTGTGTAGATAATAATTTGTAAATGTTAGGAATAAAAGGTTGGGGTAAAATTGGAATTGATGGGTCAGCTGTTTACAATATTGTGATTAATAGTCATGAATTCAGTGTAGTGAGGAGAATCACTAGTTAATACTTAGATTTGAAGTATGTGAAACCTTGTGAGTTGTGGGAATTATGGAGCCGATACTCGATAAGATTGTAGAATATTTGACAAATCTATTTGTGTATAATCACAATTGAATACAGATACATACAGCAAAGATGGAAGTTACCAGAACATCCCCAAGTTAATAAGCTTAAATATTATATTGATGTTCTGAATGTTAATATTTAACTTTTATAACAAAATGTTAACTACTTTAAGCTAATTAATGCCTTCAATTTTGCAATCAAATCCAGTATCAAAGTCTACCAGATATTTGTATGCTGTGTATTTAAACTTGTTTTCTCAGTATTTGTACCTCCATACATTTTGTATTCTGATTTTGGTTGTACTTGCATCGTCTTGTTTTTATTACTTTCCATTCTCATTATCTAATTGAACTTTTAGATGGGGAGAGACAAGAATCATACTTACAATTATTGTTTTTGTCACAGTCCAGATGTACTCTCTGCAATACCGAAATTGAAACTGGTTCTTTGATCCCTAATCTTGGTATTTACCATTTTCTTTTGTAGTTTATATTTTATCCATCTGCACTATATACACTAGGTTATATATAGCCTTATTTCTGGTTCTGCTATATCTTTTTTTGTGCTTTTTGCTCTGTTATATATTTATTTGTTTAGTTTTTGTGACAAAGTAATTTGATTTCCTTTTCAGCTCTTAGAGCTGCAGCTGGTGCTGTCAAGCATGAGGATGAACGGAGGTTATTTCGTAATGCTGCTCTTCGAAAGCGGCGGAAAGAAATGGGTGACCAAATGGATTCAATGAGAAGAGTGAACAGGGTATACAACTTAAGTATCATGTGATTTTTTTTTCCTTTTCAATCAAAATATTAGCTAATGTTCAAAGAAGAAATAGTGGCAGAAGAAAACATTCTTATATCTTAGAAGCTATACATTAAATGCGAGACAGCTGACAAATATACAACGAACATTTTTACTTAACAGTGATTAGAGGAGATAGCAGGACATCTTAAGTTGACTGTGTATGGTATGATTTTCCTAGAATGATGAAGTGTTTTTTCAGCTTCTTTTGTTGGTGGCGCTATGTTTTATATTCTACTTCAACAATGACTAGGAGAAAGCATGGATCTGAGGTTGACTGGAATGTGATTGTTCCAGAAATGTACTTTGTAAAAATGTTATTCAGCTTTTGTTAGTTCCATTTGTTAAAATGATTTCTAGAAATGTCTTGTCTTATTCAGAAATTCCAGATTTGAGATTCAAATTTTACAGTGCTTTTATTCACTAAGGTTATCGAAGATTTGATTTTAAATTTAATAGTAGGCACTAGATAATGCCATCTTTGTGCATATATTTCTTGTTTTCATATCTTATGTTCTTTATTAGTGGCAATTTCTTTTTGAGTTCCCTGCAGTCAGAGAGAATGGAAAAAGTGTCCCACTGTTTTTTTTTTTCTTATATTTAAAAGATAATAAAATTTAAGTTAAAACAAAATTTGGGCCACTGGATTTTGAATATAGGAGCTTGCAGTCATATAGCCAACTTGTGGAAATCCTGGTCCCCAAAGTTTCTGAAATATGTCTAGAAGTTTGTCTGCAGAGAAATTGATTGGAGAAGAGAAAGAACTGAATTACCAGTTTGGACAACTGGAAAAGGATATTGGAGAATCGCAAGGGGGATTATAAGAGGTAAGATGCAGGGGTGAGACTGGAACTTGAGGAAATAATCATATAAGGATTTTAGTGGGAAGCAGAGGCTTTTGGCATGGAGTAGTTGTGTATCTGGTTTGATACCCTGTTCTCTGTGTTCGTCTTTATTTGTCTTTTCTGATTTTGTTCTAGAGAATATGTCTAGTCTATGGAGCTGAACTACATTTTGCTTAGTGATACGTTGAATATTAAGTTCTATCAGATTATAGTCGGGGTTATATTTTTATGGGCATCAGTATAGGAACTGTAGCGAACTTGAGATATCTTTTTTAACCAAGAGAAGCACTTCTTTCTCCGAAAGTTTAGGACAATTATGACCCAGAAGCTTGGAGTTGTGAGAGATTATATATCGTGTGTGCAAGTGCTTTTGTTTGTAATTTTTTGGCCCCTTTATTTTGCAATTGGTTCATCTGATGTTGGTTATTAGGGTAATCTGAGAATTCAGGGCAGGTAGTGAACAAGCTTTATAAGGGTATATCTTATAGGCACATTTACAATTTCAGCTCTTTAATCTTTATCTTGGTCTGTACCTTAAGTGACCCTATAATTTTCTTCAACTTGCTCCGGGGTTCACTATGGCATGAGTGTAGGTGGTCTTAACTAAAACCTTTATTTGGTATGTAGTTTAATGCTTACCAATTTTCTATCTTCTTCTTGCCATTAAGTTATTGCTAATGTAATACTTCTAGATTTAAAATGACTTAAATTGACTGACTCAAACCCATCAAATAAATTGATGAAGAGATTAACCAATTAGCAGTAGTAGCAAACCAGTAGTGTTGTGTAGAAGTGATATTTAAATATGGTTTCTGATATTTTCAGGAGAAAAATTGTTTATTGACTCTCAAATGTTTCAGGAAAATGGAGATTATAGTGCTCCTGATGGACTTCAGCGGGGAGTGCAATATCCATTTTCGGTAAATGAGAAAGTTATTATAAAGGTAAAAGTTTTCAGTGCTATATTTTTAGTTTTTGGCAAATAATATATTGAAGGGTCAGTGGAATAATGGACAATCTATTTCTACAGGGTAACAGAAGAACACCAGAAAAATTTGTTGGGAAAGAAGCTGTGATTACATCTCAATGCCTCAATGGCTGGTGAGTTATTAAGAATGAACTTGTTAAAGTGCTTGTAGGTTCGATATAGTTTGAGATATAAGCTACCCTTAATGTTGAAATATTTAAATAAAAGCTCTACTTGCAAATTCCATAACATAATTAGTAGGCTTCTTTTTATGCCTCGGCAAATTTTCCCATTTAGGTGTCTAATGGTATAGAGGCTTTTGCTTGGTTTCATTGTATCTCATGCTGTCTTTGTCACCAACCAAAATCACCGTCGCTGGTTCATCTCTTTATGGATAATATACTTACGTTGATATCCTCTTAGATTGACTTATAAAGTTTTTGTATACCCGTATGAAAGCAAACAGCCTCAATCAAGTGAATCAACTCTTTGTTTTCCAACTTTTCAGAAAGTTTTTACTCTGTTCAGATATGCCGTTTTAAATGACCGAATCTGAGCTGCATTACATGTATACATCTGAGACAATTATAATGTTCTATTTCTGAACGTGTAGAATATTATTTTGGTTCTGTGTGTGGGATTATGCCGTTTATAATGTTTTTTATACTTTTCACACTTGATTTCTATCGTTTATCTTATCATACTTCCTGTACATTTTTTGCAATATTAATTTGAGCAGGAAGAGTGGAAAAGTAAAATTCTCATTTAATGTTTAACTTTGTGCAGGTATTTGCTCAAGATTATTGAAACTGGAGAGAATGTCCGCCTGCAGTACCGTTCTCTTAGGAAGCTCTTAACAGCGGACCAGTGTCCCTCACAACCAATTCAAAATAGCAGCTCTTAAAATGGATTTATTATAGGTTTTCTTCTTTCTTTTTTCCTCCACCAGAAAAAAAAGGAAACTTTTGTAGTGTTTGAAGCAAAGAATGACTTGTCTGGTCTTGATCTTTGATTGTAAAGAGTTATTTTGACTGCTCCGGCTCCTTACAGCGCGTGATAGAGGTTTATGTAACTTTTGATGTATCAACGAGGTTATTTGTGTAGATGGCAATGCTAGGTCGGCTTATAAGTATTGTAAAGAAAGCAGGCAAAGATAAATTAGATAGCATGTAAATTGTAGCCTTTACTGAAATGGATTCATAAGTTTAATTTTTTGTTGCCATAATTCAGTTTCTGTAGAATGAGTTGTTTCTATCTTCTGTGTTTTAGTATCTGTGAACTGGAAGCTGTCAATACCTACATGAAGAGAAAGTAGGTCGGTGAACACCTTAATTCTTACTTTAGTTGATGCTCACAAAATAATGTGGCCAAAGAACAAAGGGAAATGCTTTAAAAACGGTGGAAAAATGCACGGCTTCTCATATATCACGCAAATTTTTAAAATTTGGATTGGAATCTATTTAAAGTAGTCTGCTCTTATTGTTTTGCTGCTGAAAATTTCTTTCTAGAAAATTTTCGATAAAAGTAGCTTTGAAAAGTGTATCTCTATCCAAGAAGTTCAATGTCAATGACTATATTCACTCACTGACAAATGATTCAAATTCTCTCATGTTCAAGTAATTCTCTCAAGGAAAGGGCTTGCAAAACATTAACAACCATTAATATCAATATAACCCCTAAATTAGAAACAAGTTTGTTATAAATTTAATATGAATGTTTTTCGTATATTAACTAGTATGAATGCTATTCTTATATTTACTAATTTTACATCAATATGAAAAATTGAAAAAAAGAAGGGAAGAACCAAAATTATTGTTGCCTAGCCCTGATGCCAAGTTGCCATCAGAAACGTTAGAAAATGCATCTGGGGATGTTAAGATCCAAGTATAATAAAATTCCAAACTAACGAAATTCACAAAAAGTGGTGGTTCTGCGGCAGTGGACTTTTCCAAAGCTGTAATCTGAATCCAGTGACTAGCTCAAGATATCAACTCACCAATGTTTTCCCTTCTATTTGTAAATCCACTCGTTGGAACGAGCACCTGACTCATCCATATCTATAAAAATGCTCACTGCCTGCACCAAATAATTAGATATTACAACATGCACAGACAAGTTTTTCTTGTCTTGCCAACCAAAACTTATGTCTAGGATTATTGTCAGCGTAAAAATAAATTTATCTCCATTCAAAATTATTCTTCTTTCATAATTTTTTTTTTTGTTAGTTTTTGTTAACGGAGGAGTTGAACCACTAACCTCTCCACGATCTAATGATATATAGACATCTACATAATTGTGCAAAAGAATTGCAAAACTTTACCTTCCCTATTCGAGGTCGTTCCTTGGACTTTTCTAGGCTGTTCCGAATATGTGAGACAGCTCCCCAACATTTCAAGGTGTTTGCAACATCATCAAGCCTCAGAATATACTCTTCTTCAGTCAATGGGAAAGATCTCTAATAGCAAAACGATATTGGACATACTGAAACACATTATTACATGGATAACTTCAACGTATACAAGCAATTCCAGAGTAGTACAAAAAACTCTTAATAACCATGTACTTTAGAGCACAACCAAATGAAAGGAATCTATGTAGCACAAAAGTTTTAATACCTGCTCCATGTACTTCCACATTACATTCATTGCAAGGAGATTTCTTCCCATGAATTCCTACCATAGAAGATCAAACTATGACTTAGTTCACCAATTTATCCAATTTCAAAGAATCAAGCAAACACCTAGTAGCTGATATAATGCTCCAAGGACTTCATAAGTAAAATGTGAAAGTAGGGAACAAACATCATATACGCATATGAAGTTTCAAGAACAAGGACAAAGATATAATTTGAAGGAAACAGATAATGCAACAACATTCAAGAACAAGGATGCAACAACTCTTTTAACACTCCTATTTTAATTCAATTTCCTTTAAACCTAAATTTTTAATTAAACATACTGCAGGATATTAATTACAACATTGAACTCTTTACTATCACATTTTTTTCAATTGCAAGCATTTCTCAATAATTGTACTCCGGAAGAAAAAAGTTATTATATATGTTGCATTTTTTATGCAGGACAAGTAAATCTCACACTATTCCACATGTTTAGAAACTTACCTTCTTTATCAACTGAACATCATAAGACCTCCCATATTTGTTCCTAATGAGAGTAGCAAGGTCAAATCCACTAAAAGTGGAATCATCTCTTCCAACTATTTTCTCGAGATTCTCTCTAAGAATTTCACTGTTCACCTGATGCATATTTCAAAAGAGCCAGACTCAGATGTATGCACAGCAATAGAAAGTTAATACTTAATCATTATTCTGAGAACTGAGTCTGGATTTAATCATTTGGAAAACAACTTCTACATGAATGTAAATTAATCAAAACCATACAATCAAGGATACGAGATAGATTTTGCTTAAATATACAACTCATAGAGAAAACTAGAAAAAGGAGAATAAGGTAAGAAACATAGGAATTAAGTCAGAAAGGTTGACAAATTAAAGGATAGAAAAACTGTATTTCTAATTCTTTAGGTGGCAACATGGTGAAATATTGTGGAATGTAATAAATTACATGTATAACAGGATACTGAAAAGTGAACATACTCCTCCCATTTCACCGTTCTGGGGTTTGTTCTTATCAGTTTCATCTGAATCAGAAGCATCCATATTGTTGGTTCCTGAACTGGAAAAAATGGGTCTGCATTTTCTGGCACTGTGACCATATTTTTGAGCATGGTATCCAACATTAAGCAAGTCCAATCCTCTACAAAATGGAGCCTTATTAATGCTTGCTTTGTCAGGATGATCTTGAATTCTAAGGGGCCAAGAACACTGGTGGGTGGACATAATGTTCATCGTGTCCTGCACTCACTGTTATTCAAAAAATAGATGGAAAGTGGAAAACACTGTCAGAGAAACAAAAACAAGAAAGAACAGACATACTTGTTCTCAAATCTAAACCCTACACAGACTTCTTTCTCTTCTTTTTTGTAGACAAATAACAAAATTGGTATATAAAAGTAGGGTTAAATATATTTTTATTATCTAAACTTTCACGCAAAATTATAATTCATTGTTAAAAACTTTGATATACTTTGGTTTCCAAATATTTTAAATGAATAAATATAACTTTTTAACTCAATTTCATTAATTTTCTTTTATCTCTTAAATGCATTTCTCAGTTGACATTAAAATGGGAAGTCGTAATGCTTTTAAACCGGTATAAACAACTCAAACGCTAACTTGAAACGTATTTGACACATAAAATAAGGTAACGAAATTAGATTAAAAAGACTATACTAATTCAATTTTAAAGATTGAGATTAAAATGTATCGAAGTCTTAGATAAAAATAAATTTTAATTTTGTTTAAGGACTAAAAACATATTTAACCCATCCTAAATTAAAAATTAAAAACATCGTGAAGCAGATACAAAATTTGAAAGACCAGTAGGCAATTATAGCAACAAAAGCCAGGGATAACAGTAGACAGGGACAATTTTTACTCCGATCAAATTGACCAGCTTATAAGCAGGAATTTAGTTAACTAACATCATCCTAACTCCATGCACAGAGTAGATCAAAGAAATCATCTTATGCTTTTCCCAAATTCTACTTCAAAACCAAGACAATCATATCAAAGAAGTGAATAGAAAATGCTAGTTCGATATAGAAAGTTGTTTTGTTTTGGTCTTTTCCTTTCATAACCCAATACTAGATTTCCAATGGAAGATTACAAAAACTCTAGTACGAACCAGAATGACACAAATAAACACTAATACTCCTTATAATCAAAACCATGCAGAAAGAGCAATTGGCTAATAACCTGTTAAGTGTATATACATAAACAAAACCATCAATAAATTTATCGAACATGTAAAGTGCATGTAGAGAGCAAACCTGGTAGTGTTCGTGAGAGACAGAAAAACAGAAACGTATTGGAACAACCACCCCCTTCGGTTAATGTTTTTTAAAATCTTGTGTTTCTTGGTGTTGATGGGTCCTATATTATTAACAAAGCTTAAAGATATTAATGACGTGAGAGTGTGAAAGAGATAAACTTAAGAACAACATAATGTGGATATTGAAGGTTGTTCTGGAATTAAGAGAACAAGAACCTCACGTTTTGGTTGTAAGCAAAGCCAACCACAAGTTGCCATGTGCAAACCTCGTGGTTGCTTACGCATTCCTAACACTGCACGGGAAAAAAACATGTCATACGTTAATAAGAAGCCACGTCTCCTTGCACAGTCACACTCTTCAACACCACAACATAATAATAATAATAATAATAATATTATTATTATTATTATTATTATTACTAGCGTAACACAAGCGCTATCTCATCTCTGTGTATGCATTTTTTAAATATACGTGATATTATATTAGTAGGTGATGATATTATAATGTTATTAAGTTAATATATAAATTAAAATTATATTTATTAAAAATAAAATAAAATATATAAGAACAGATAAAATAATAACCATTGATAAATAAAGAATAAGAGAAGAAGCAAAGACATCCGATTTTATAAAAAGTTTGTAAAAGTAACGGTCAATTTTTAAAAATTTAATAAATTATTATATTTAAAGGGTAAAATCGGTATTTTGAAAAGTGGACACAAA
>Ga0099822_1006032_pt1 | contig 15802 bp, 9 predicted proteins | sample CowpeawhiteBW_FD_76839 | JGI IMG/M metagenome (GOLD analysis project Ga0099822, IMG submission 76839) | Root nodule microbial communities of legume samples collected from California USA - Cow pea white BW | ecosystem: Host-associated > Plants > Roots > Nodule | place: USA: California | collected...
CGGTCTTCAAGTGACCCGTTACTTGTATTCTAAGTTGTATGGTGACGTGGTCTGTACTTGATTTGTGTGTTTTTACCCTTCAGTCTATTACTCAGTTATGAGTCAAATTACTGTATCACAGGTAAAAATACTTTATTGTCCTCTTTTGGAGACTTCCGTAGAAATCAAGTCTTCGGGGTCTTCCTCAAGTATCTGATCTGAGTCTTCGTTGTCAGAAGGGAAGGAAGATCCAGAAGTTCCTTGTCCATGGCTTCCTGTCTCTTCATAGATTTCTCTGTATATTCTTTCTTTTTCGAATCTTTTAATCAGTATGGGACTGGCTTCTATAGGGAAAGGATGAAATTTGTTTCAACTAGAAACTACAGACAAAAATATTTGTGTAATTTGATTAGTTTTAAAAAGTATTACACAAAAATATGTGATACTTGAATAAGATGCATCACTCTTACCCTCTTCATTTTCATGTGGTTAACGTCTTTCTCTCACTAAAGACAGTTTTTTACACCCTCTCCTATCCACAACGTGAGTTATCGGAACTTCTAAATTTTGAAAGCTTATAAATTTGCATCACTTACTTATTAATTAAATACGGATTTTTTCCTTTTCCTTGAATTTTATTAAATAATCACCTAAACTAGATATCAAAAATTAAATATGTTTCAGTATAGTTTGATTTTTAATTTATTATAAAAATTAAGCCAGATTTATATTGATTTTTGTAGTTTTACTATCACAAAGTTATTAAATATCATTAACAAAACAAAGTTATGAATCCCTCCTCAAAATTATGACTAAACAGTTTAAGATAAAAAAAAATGAAATTTTTTTTAATATGTTTGTATATTTATAATTCCTTTCCACTTTCCTTTATATTTATAAATAAATTACAGAATTTTAAAATTAAAAATGATTATATGAATATGTTATGATACTAATCCTAGTTTTAAGAGGGTCCCATGTCTTATCCACGTTGGTAGGAAATCTGAAATTCTGACGTGTCCTTATCCAAACATTTTCCATAAAACCACAATACACAGTCCTTTCTCCGATCTTCTTTCTGCCACCGACCGACATGGCTTCCATCACTCCACTTAACACCATGCTTCCAAACGTTGCTCCCAAACTCCCCGCATGTGTCGCTGTTTCCAACACTAGGGTTTCGTTTGCGGCCGCACCTGTGTTACCGTGCACCTCGATTCAGAGGAACAAGAGTAGATCTTCCAGGGTTGTTGTTTCGGCTGTTGGCGACGTTTCTGCTGATAGCACCGTTTACCTCGTTGCTGGTGCCGTTGCAGTGGCACTCGTTGGAACCGCATTCCCCATCTTCTTCTCTCGCAAAGACACGTAAATCTTTTTTTTTTTTTTAATTATCAGTACAATTTTTTAAATATTTTACCATTTTTTCTGCTGGTGTAAATGGATTATTTTCATTATAAGCATGCTTGTTAATTGTTTACACATGAATTGATCTTTATAATTCTTATTTTAAAAATTCAAACAATAATTTATGATAGGAAATGTTAGTTTAAGAGATATATCAACGATGAACTGTGATAGAACAATTGTATAAATCTGTTTTACATTTATTTATGTTATGTTTATGTCATGTCAATTAATGTATGTTCATGTTAATAAATAGAATCATACGGTAAAACAGTCTTTATTATAGTGGTGGTGTTTTTCTTAGACTGTTTTACAATAGTATTATTTTGTCATGAATGGAAATAAGCAGAAGGTGGGTGAGAGAATAAAAATAATAAATTCACAGTTAGAAAATTCAGAGAACCTTCTTTTCGTGGATTATTTTTCTTATGATTTTCTTCGAGATTAGGCAGAGTTTGGGCAGAGTATTGGGATAATAATTCTTTTTCACACTAACAGAGACATCTTTTAAGGTGTTCTACGGCAATGATTCTCCTTCCCTCACCAGATATATAATTGATCCTAAGAACTCTAGCATTGTAAACATCATTATGTGCCTTAATAGAAAAGGATTCTAGGATAAATCATAAACTCGTGTTTAACATGACACATTATAATAGTTTCACATATTTACCATTATTCTGCCATTGTTAAAAGTAGATTTATGTCGTGAGAAGTGTACTTTAATCTAATTTAATTTTCTAAAATTAGTTTGTAAGGAAAAGTTTGAATTTATATTGTAATTAATCTCACAGCAAGGATTTTTAATACATTTATCATGTTTAGACATATATATTTCGAGCATGAAATTATATATTTGTAATAGTTTGACAGTGAGTGAACAATAAACCTAACAGAAAAACTTTAGTAACATTAGTTTGATAGTGAACGAAATAATAGTTGTAACAAATTTTGCTAGAAGAGATTCTAAAATATTTTTAATATTATATTAAAAAGTGAATTTAAATCTAATTCTATTATACAAAATTAACTTTATATTTGTATAATATTTACATAATGTAGCTCTATTTATTGTTTACATGGGATCTCCAATATTAAGAATCCTTATCATGCAACTATTTTGAGTTGCGTAATTTTCTTAGAAATTTGATGGAATTTTATCGGTAACGATATATGAATATGCATTTGGCAGATGTCCTGAATGTGATGGAGCAGGGTTTGTTCGAAAGGCTGACGTGAGATTGAGAGCAAATGCAGCACGAAAGGATCAAACTCAAATCGTTTGTGCTCGTTGCAATGGATTGGGCAAACTTAATCAAATTGACAAATAGACATAACAAAATCATTTCTTTTCCTCTTAATATGTAACTATTTAAGCATAATTATCCCCTCCTTCATCATTTTCTTCTTCTGAGATGAACAACTTTATAGTATGTCATGATAGGAGAGAAAATCACAAATTTACTTGTTTGCATTTATCATTTGTTTTGTTCTCTCCCATTTCATGATACCCCAATGTTCCTAATGTTTTCATCAAGTGTATATGTTATATGTAATTGAAACATATTTGCCAATACGGATGTTCAATAATATATGATATGTTGGTGTTCATCCTTCAAAATATTATTCATCACTGAATCTTATTAAAGGGGAAAAATTAATAGAAGCCTATAGGACTTATATTTGGATGAATTTTAATGAGTGATTATAATTTATTTGTATAGAAAATTGTCTATGATATATATATTTTTTCTTGTTTGATAATAGTAATGAAAATCAAATGATAATACTGATATAGTATTTTCTCTACAAAGGAAAAAATAAATTATACACACGGAAAATTATGATTTAAAGTTGGCATATTATCGTTTAGCATTTTTTTATCATAAATAATTGTTTTAATTATAAAAAGCAATCATTAAAAATAATTTAATTATCTTTTAATTATCAAAAATAATTTTAAACAATAATTTTTCTCCCCTTCACTTCCCTATAAAAATACGTGTCTCTATTTTTATGATCACCTTGATTACCTTATTGGCATCTTTAAAAGGATAAAAAATTAGTGATAATTTTTTGAGAAGTATTTTTCTTACAAATGATAGATGCTTGCTTTTCTATCATGAAAATCTCTTTTGAATTATTTTTCATAACATAATTTCAATATTTTTGTTTTCTTGGATTTACATAATGGGATGCTTAAATAAATAAATTAATGTTTATTATCAAGATAATAAAATTTGAAATTATGACTATGATCACAAATGACTCACCAAATAATAGAGATAATAGATTTTATTTTCTAAAAAATAAAACAAAATTAATCACTTTGTGAGTATTCATCAAATTTAAGTTCATTTAATATAAATTATTCAAATTAAAATAAAAGTACTTTTCATTAGCTATATTTTCTTCATGAAACACATCAATAACAACATCTCCTCTTTTGTAGGTAGTATGACAAGAACATTACCTTCTTCAATAGTGTTCATGATCTCTATTTGAATTCAGAGTATCATTTAAATTTATATTTTAGTTGTCTTTCCCTTCACATCTTTCATAAACCATTCAACAGTGGATGAAATATCATCAAGTTTAGACTTCTCAAATGATTTTCTTTTATCTTCTTTCTCCTTAGTCAATTTTGAATTAAGCTTGACATAAACAATACCATTCATAATTCATTGTTTCAAACGATTCCTTCTCTTATGTGGACCTATAACAAATACAAGTAAAAATATAATTACTAATTTACTATATTTTAATTGTAATTTCACAAAATTGAAGTTCTTACCATTTCATATGCATTATAGTTTCACATTCAAAATAATTACATATCAAACTAAGTACATAATGATGAACCTTTGAAGCTTTTGATGTTGATCTCTATATGACTCCTACTGGACTTACGAAGTCTTTTTCTCAACTGCCTTAAATAACTTTTTTTAGTTCTTTTGAAAGCTTTTAGTAGTAAATCAATTAAATGTTGCTATGCAAGGTCAACCACTATCTTTTGTATACACTACAATATAGGTCAATTTTAACTCTTATATCAACTTTAAAATTAGGAAAAGTATCACTACAACAAAAAGTATTTTAGACAACACCACAAAAACTATGTCCTAAACCGGAAAAATCATGGGCTAAAGTTTAGACAACAGTTTCTTAGGCGTAATCTAGGTGACCGTTGTTGTAGGTATTAGGCCACGGTTTTTAGTGCGACAATATTGTTAAAAATGTGGCTTAATATTCTTACAATAGACAACATTTTTCATATTAAGGTTAGACCACACCCTTATAAATATTGTCTTTGAGTTTAAGCCACATTTATTAAAATGTGTTTTTATAGAAAAGTTCAATATGAAAAAAGTGTACATCTTCAAATCACAATATTACACAATTAGACACCACAATATATCAACACTTCAAACAATATTCGTACGCAAAATATTCATAATTACTAATTTGTCATTCATACATATATTTCAATGTTAGAATGCAAACTATTAAAATAACTATCTTGAAGTCATTACTAAGGATGAACCTTTCAAAGTTAAAGCTAGAAAGCTAAAATATAATATGTCTGATGTTTCTTTGCTACATAACAAAGATCATTATTCTATAAGATTGTCTTCATAATCTTTATAGCCTTCATTGTCTTCTAGCTACAAACAACACCAAAATATATTATCACATTTTTCCAACATATTATACATTATAACAAGTTAATTAAGTCAAATTTAACATGTAAATGTGCACTGAATCACATGTTTTCAATCATGTCAAAGTTCCAACAAATGCATGTTCATGAGTGAAGTAGAGACCTAAAATGTAACATTATACTCATCATGATTCTTCTCTTACATAATGTATCCTAGATGTTAAATAACAAACATGATTTGAGAGTTTATAGTATAGTATTATTCTAATGTAACACCTATAATAAGCACAAAATACCAATATTTTGGTTGCTAAGAGTCTAAAGCATCAATAAGTAGTTATTGCAACATCCTAACCATATCCCACTTAGTATTAAACTTTTGGGTATTTTACATTGATATTAATGATGGAAGTACAATTAAGAACTTTCTTTACTTATGGATCATAGGTTGATGCAAATGAATATGGCCCTGTTGCACTACTTTCTTTGCCTAAAACACGTGCCATCATATTATTTAAGTCTTGTTCATCTAAATCTAGATTTTGTTGCCTTACCACAAAATTTACAATTGCTCGTAGATCTTGTATTTCCTTTGCCATACCACTTATTTAATTTGCATGTTCTTTCCTGATGGCAACAATTTCTTCATTTTTCCTAAATTGTGATGGTGTCATAGTCTTTTCGTAACAACGTACCCTCCCAGGCTTTTCTTTTCCAAACAGTGATTTAAATGTTTGTTCTACATAATCACTTGCGTTTTGAATGGAACCTTGAAGCTTAATCTAATAAAAAAAAAGGTAATGAATAAAGGAGATTTATTTATATTGAGAAAAAAGAATCTATACAATGAATTGTAAACATACAATAGCATTATGTGTTTCTTCATCCAATTCTTTTCCTTTTCGGCCTTCTCGACGTTGACGAGTTGTAATAAACATTTTAGCTTGAGTAACTTTTTCTCCTACCTCTTTCTTGGTACGCTACAATAAGAAAAAAAAGTCAATTAGCATATTTTTGCATTAGATATGAAACATACGATGACATAAGTAGAAATATATTACCAATTCAGCATGAATTTTAGCAAAACTAGTTGGTCCCATGCGATGGATGTACTTTTGCTTAGCTCTATTTGCAACATTTCGTTCGCTAATGCTCTATATTAGGATAAGAGAAAAATAACAATCAAGGTAGATTGTAACACGTAACTTTAACGTAATAAGACATCAAATAAACTTACCTGGATAGTACTAGTATTCCAATATTTGAGCAATTGCTTGAAATGAGCTTCAGAAAGGAATAAAGGACGATGTTTTAGCCGATCCTTCAATGTGGAGTACTTTGAAAATTGTTTTTTCTTGATAAAACTTTTGTAACGTCTCCATGCATCATTTATACGAGTAAATACAACTTTCTCTCCTTTATCACTAATATTGAACTTTTCCTACATAAAAAAAAAACATTAAATGGATGAATTTTAAGAAATATTTATGTAGCCAAATCAATATAAGTTTAGTTTTCATACCAGAACATATGTCCATATATAAGCCTTATTATCTTTATCTTTGGGTAGAGCTTTGAAACTTGTGTAAATCAAGGGACAAAAGGTTGAATTCCTCCTATTGTGCCAAGGAAATAACTCACGCCAGTTACAATTTTGTCAGTCGGACCAATAGGTTCTCCATCCGCGTCCAATACAACTTTTGGACGGTCTTGCATTGATCTTCCGTGTATTGCTAAGCATTGAGTTGGTCCTCTTGTTCTTTTCTTCTTTGTCCCTATTTTGAAATTCAACTCACAAAATTAAATATTACATATGAAAAACAAATTGTCAAATGCTAATAATAAAATATTTACCTTCTTTTTCATTCAATTCAACATCTTTATCTTGGGATATATTTCCTTCTCCAACATATTCTTCAGCCTCCTCACTTCCATTTTCAATATTTTCTTCTTCATCATCAATGCTTCCATTTTCTTTAAGAAATTGATCAATTGACATTGACCCCAATTTTGTTTTTGTATCCTTAGGAGCAACACATTGTCTTGTCATTGATTCAACATCTTCAATCACTAGTCCTTCCTTAGATTTTGAGTTATCATCTACCATCATTCCTTTCATAAACAATCTCCTTTTCTTAGAATTTTCCTCGTGTGACACTCCATTTTTTATTGGGTTGTTGATCAACACTTGAATTAATGCCTTGAGTGAATGCTCTTTCAATTTGTAGTAGCTTTTCCTTTGACTTATCAACTACATTTGCTGTCTTTTTCTTGAGTTTCCCATTCTCATTTCTTGAGCTAAGCCTCCTATCCAAATTTGCATGGTTATGCAACTTAAAAGTAGGCAAGTTTAGTTGTGTTTCAGTGGCAATTCTAGGTCTAATAGTTCCACATTGGTTGCTTGTCATCTTTCCATGTTTAATTTGCATTTTCCTTAGCAATTCTTTGCTTGATTTTACTTGAGGAAGTTCCATACTTGAAGCACTCATTTGAATGTTGCTGCCTTGAGGTTTCATCTACCCTTTTAGGAAGTTAAGAACAAAAACAAGTAAGGAAAAAAATGCAATTAAGCATAACTAACAAGTAAAGAAATACATATAAGTGACCAGTGATGAAGATATGAAGAACAATAAATAGATAAGTGGTGAAGAGATGAAGAATAGATAGTGTTAAGTTTTGCATTCAAGCTTATTCTAGAGTTGTAGATTTTGTGTGTCCTTGAAATGTCACATAAATGAACCTAAATGTGGCTTGGAAGAAATATGAGTCTATTAAAGTTGTACACAAAATATGAGTCTTAGAGATCTTCAACTACGATCTGTAGCTTCTTCAATTGCTTCATTGACTTCAAGAATCTGTAGTAAAATTAGCAATACAATTTGGAAGCCAAATTTTCATTCCGAGCTTAAATTTGATAGATTGTGTTAGTGTAATAAGAAATTAATTTATCACCGTTATCACTGTTATATATTCCTCTTTAAAGTTGACCTGCAACATAAAACAAATCAATTTAAGATCCAATACACTTCTTCTTTAACTTGCAATGCATTATGCTTCAACAAAACTATGAAGTTGGGTTCTTGGATACATATTTATGTTGAATTAGCAGAACAAATTCGCTAATTGTATTCTTCTAAAATTTTTCATAATTTTGATATAGACCTGCCAAAACTATAACATTGCAAATAAAAACACCTAGTGTTATATAACTAGCACATCCAAGTCGAATAGAAAACATTAAGTTTGAAAAAAAAAATCCCCAATATGAGAAGGAGTAAAATAGAAACAAAGTGCCATAAGGTATATAAACGTACCAGAAGGAGCTGTTATGGTACTTTTCATTCTTTGGTATCTTCATTCTTACGATCTTTAGTCCTGTTGAATCTATAAAAAAACTCCAAAAATTGATAAGGACTTGAATCTCTCCTTTTGAACTTTTGCTATAGTAGCTCAATTGATAGTTAAAGAACTTTTGCTAAGGAAATTCTAAAAGTTATTCACCACATTTCATGATAGCAACAACAATTTGTACAACCAAACATATAACAAAATTTTAAATAGAGACAAACAACAAAAAGGCAAGAGGCTCAATACACCCGTTCATTATATGAGGAAATGTTTAAAAGGTTATCTTACAATTGCTTGAAAAATAGAGAGACTTATTCATGCTTGGCTGTATCAAACTAAAGCAAAAAAACACAAACAACAACAATTCTGCATCTTGTTACGTAAAAAGATCCAAACTACAAAAACTCATTCTATCAACACTAGCCATCCTCCTCTTAGTCCATATAGTCAAACATAGTCTCATCAAAATCAAGATCATCAGAATAATCTTTCCCCAAATCTTTAGAAGGTTTCTTAGCTACTGTTACAGGCATGTCTTCCACTAAAAGTCTCTCATTTGTGTCTGTCATATTAAAAGTGAGGCTAGAAAAGTTAAGAAATTGAGATTTCCACTGAAAGAAGGTTGAAGAAAGTAGCCAAAAGTTTTGTAAAATGAATTGGCAATGAGATTTGCAGAAAAATAATGAAAAATGAGACTCCATTTCAAAGTCCAACATCAACATGAGCATGTCTTGCATAGAGGTTGTAAGGAAGAGGAGGAGTGGATGGAGTACTATGTGAGCAAAATTCATGGCCAACAACAATAACAAGGTTTCAGATGAAGACATGGCCACAAGCCTGAGTAGCACAAAAGGAATCCCTTATAGATCCCCACTATGTTAGCTACATTAATGAATGAATGAATGAACAAGCACCCTAGCAATAACATATCCATGCTAACAAACCTAATGCTGAAACGTTCACGGTTCACTCTTATGAGCATATTTTGCCGCACTTTTTTCTCTCATTTTTAGCATCTCAATCTCATCACTAACTGTGTCATAGTTTTGTTTAAGATTTTTTCTTTGTTAGCCAAAAGATAAGGCAGAGAGGTAGATGCAAAACACTTTATACCATTTCAAACATGCACGGGGCTCAAAGAACAAAAAAAAAACCCTCAATTATAGTCACAAGCAAAATTAATTAAACCAAATTCAAAGAAATTAACAAAATCAGGGACTAAACACTAAATTGCATAGGTAAGAGAAAAACCTTGATTGTACCAATCAACTGTGAAGAGACTACAAGCATTGGGGATGTAGAAGAGATAAGCCCTAGAATGTGAGATGTCAAAATTACAAAAGGGAAGAACGATGAGCGCTAGAGACAATGAAGAACGACAAGTAATAAACGAAAATGAAGAACAGAGAAATAATGGCTCAACTACTAGAGAAACGAAAATCGCAACAGTGAATGGGAGAGGAAGCTGTGACGCAGTTGGACTCGAGAGGAAGTCGCGATAGTTGAACTGGAGAGGAAGTTGCACAACGTAGTTGGACTGGCAACAATCAACGAGGGAGATGCAATGGTGTGCAACCGTGAACGAGAGAGACAATAACGTGCAACAGTAAACGTGCAACAATAAACGTGCAACATTGAAGAATGGGGAGACATTTTTCAATCTAACACAAGGGAAAAAGAAGAAAAACTCCTAAAGTGGATTTCAGTTTCTTTCGAACCACATTTTTTTAGCCTCCGTGTTTTAAATACAACATTCAAATAAATGTGGGTCTTGATTTACTTTATATCACATTTATAAAATTGTTGTATTTAATATATTTAAGCGACATTTATAGACCTGTAGTATATTTTAGTTTGGTCTAAAGTGCAAAATGAAGTAGTGTATTTAATTTAAAAATTACAGTAGTTTATTCACCTCCAACTTAGGCTGGGTCCAAGGACAGTGACGCACAAGTGGTACCTAGATTAGAACAATCAAAACAGGTCATCCAACCCGATTCACCATTGGTTGACCATTAATTGAATCAATCCAACTCGACTCACTTATTAGCGAGTTAAAAAAAATCGAATTAGACCCGACCCACCACAGGTTGGTAGGTTAAACAGGTTGACGCACTGACTTAATTAAAAAAAATACAATTTTTTTCTTCGGTCATAAAAGACTAAATTATAATTCTGATTAAAATCTAAACAAATTTTAATACAATCTAAAATGATGTTTAACTTCAAATACAAACCAAAATCACAAAAATACAAATTACTATAATAATAAATTACAAACTATCCAACCCGACCGAAATGTAGGGGTGTCAAAGTGCGCAAACTCAGTTCACACAGGTTGGCTACCACGGGTTGAGTTAAAAATGGGTCAGCTCAACCCAGTTCACTTTTTGGTGAGCCAGAAATTTTGCAACCCAGCCCAACCCACCACAGGTTGGTGGTTAGTAGGTTGGCTAACTTACGAAAATTTATTTTTTTGTAATTATTTTATATATTTATTGCATTACAATGAAAATGAATTAACTCAATTTATTTTTTATAATAGTGGAATCAAAGTTTTCAGCTAATTCTTGAAATATTACTATAGAGATAGTGGTTAAATATTAAAGAATCAACATATATAACTTGGCAAACAAATAAATTAAACATTCAAACTATTCAAATATTATTGAACAACATTCTAGTAAAAGTATAAAATTGTGAACCTATATAATTAGAAGTAGTAAATAATTATAATAAATAAAAATTAAAAATATAAAAAAAACAATTATAGTGTTGTTGTTGGTGGGTTAAGGGTAATGGGTAGTAGTTCCCTCATACTCTACCTGCTAGATAAATATTTGCCCCGTATCCATCCCTATATTAGTGCATGTATTCGCTATGTGGGTATTTACACGTTTTTTTAATATCCAGATATCCACAAGTACCTGTGAGTATTTACATAAAAATGCTTAAAATATTTAACAACATGTTTTAACTATAAATTAAAATAAAATACAATATATAACATTCATAAATTGTAAACAAAGTCCAGATAACCCATTTAAATAGTGTTAAATGTCAGTTTACAAATAAATGGATATTTTCTAAAACCAATTAACAAAAAATGACCCATTCAAAATCAATGGGTTAATATTTTAATAATTTTTTTAAATTTTTTTAATTTAAATTAGAGTATAGCGGGTATTTATCCATAGGTACAAATACTATGATATTCGTATTCGTCTTGTTAACATGTGGATATAAAAAATACTCGTACACATTACCTGCGGGTATCCATTTACAATATCTATTTCTTACCCGTTGCGAGTTTTACCTACGGATACTCGCAGGTACGAATTATTTTTTACATCCCTAGTTACGGGTCAACCAACCTTCAACGTGGCTCGAACTCGTTTAACCTGTAGATTAAGTGAGCCGTATTCAGTTCAAGCCAGTTTTGAAAAAAATGAAATTTTCTCAACCCAACTCGATTCGAACCCATGGTGAGCTGAATTGGTTCACGGGTTAGGACCCATTTTTACATCTTTACCCACATGCAAAATCCAACATAATAAAAAAAAAACTTGTGTGACTCTTTATTTGTGGGTTGGCTCACCAACCCGACTCACTACAGGTTTAACCTCAGTGAGATGGGTTGTTGATGGGTCAAGTAAAAAATTAACCTGTACTGAAATTAGTAAAAAAATTTCAACACAACCCGGTCCGAACCTATGGTGAATCAGGTTGGTCCACAAGTTCTAACCGATTTTGACATCTCTAACCAAGATAAATCGGATTAGGTTTAACTGTTAAGTTGGGCTCGTGTTGGCCAAAGACATTAGGCTATGACCATATCAAATTAAGTTAGGTCAAGTCGAGTCTAGTCAGACCAAAGTTAAATTGGATCGACACAAATCCAGCTTCCAAACTACAAGGATGAAAATATAAATTTAAGAATATGAAAATTTTTGAATTCTTATTTTTCTAGTTGGATTTTTTTTTTTAATTTTAAGTAATCTAACAACTCTAATCAAATTCTAAAATTTCATTTTTTGTCAAATTTTCTTATGCAAACAATATATTTTATCATCATTTCAAATTCTAAAAAAAAAAAAACAATTACTCTCTTTGCTTTATCAAACACAATATCGTGAAAATAATGAAAGCAAGACAAGGACATAACCTATTCATTGAGACCTAATCAATCCAAACAATTCTTTCAATATTGAAACGAAGTTAAACAGTATCCATTAGTTAGATCAAACTTAAAGTCCGATACCTCTGGAAACAACTTAAAAGCTATCAATGATGATGGTTTCGTACTCATTATAAAAAGCTTTGAAAAACATTTCAAACATAATAATTCAAGCCTTCTAATGTTTTGTCCATTTACAAAACATGGGATATGAATAACAAAATTATTGTAGTATTATACAATAACATTATTCTAACTAAAACAAAATTTATAGCCATTTATATAGAAAGATAGTGCATATATAATAAAATCATTACATTTATTAAAATGTTATGTCATAATAATTTGACATAATAAAATAACATACCAATAAAAGAATACCTACAATATTATTTATTAATAATTTCGTTTAATTATTAAAAAAATGAAGATATCTTAACTCAACAAAGATATTTCATTATGTATGGAACTCATGCCATTTATGAACTTAATAGCACATAATGGTAATTAGAGACAAAATTGAATGAAATATTATTGAGTATTCAATGAATTTCTTTTTTTTCAATTGAGTCTGGTTAACTTTTTTTATTAATTGGATGATGTGATTATTAAGAGGCTAAGGTGTTTATTATCTTGTCAAAATTTATAATTTTATAATTTTAGTTCAAAATCATATAATTATAAAATTATGATTTTATTATTTGAATTAAAATTGAAAATACATCATAATTTTATTTCATAAAATCATAATAATTTTATTGAAAATACATCATAATTTTATTTCATAAAATCATAATAATTTTATTTTTGATAAATCCTTATAAACTTCTACATTGAAAAAGACCGTTTATTTGATTGCTTATCGAAAACAATGTTTTAGAAGTTGCTTTTACATTTTCTTAAATGCTGAAAATTGAATTCTAACAAGGTAAATGCTGATAAGTGATAATAAATACTTGCAACTTTAGTTTTTAAATAATATTTTCAAAAAACAATGATTTTTAAAATATACATTTAGGTTAGTATCTAATTTAGTAGTTTTAAGAGTTCGTGGTAGGATAGAAACATAAAATTAAAATTTTTAGTTAAATCAAAAGTTTTAATGCAAAACAATATAATGTAATTAATAAATTTTTCAATAAAATTAATACATTACTTTTTATATCTATAAAATTTATACAAACTTTCTCAAATAATATTTTTATTTAACCAAATGGATTTTTAGTTGCATTTTAAAGAGAAAAAAAAATCTTACATCGAACCCTTGGACAATTATAATTTTATTATTTTCATTCAAAATTGTATAATTATAAAATTCTGATTTTATTTTTTGAATAAAAATTGAAAATATATTGTAAAATCTCATTTAATAGTGAAAATACTAAATAAAGAAGTCCATAATTAATAACATAAGATAGATAAATCCACAAAGTGATATAATATATTTATACAGTCATTTAAAAGGGATTTAACAATACAAACATAAGAAGGAACTTAACGATACACTTAACATGTTATATTATAAACCAAACTTTTCTAGACTCAATATTATCCGGATAAGTGCACTTGAGTTATACTTGTGAAGCCAAGAACTTTTGGTGATACAAGTTATGCCAGCGCTCAATTTTATTCTCTTGTAAAATTTAGCGCTCAACTCCCTATATAATTAAATCATTTTCAGACTTATAGTGGTCTCCAACGCTCAACGCCACCAAGCCAACTCTCAGCGCCAATCAGCTCGTAAAAGCTGGCGCTCAACGGTGCCATTATGTGGTTCATCATTGTATCAAATATCAGCAAATGCAATTTGATGTTTTTGGACAATCTAGACTTGTTTCATAGCTCAAATTGATATTCTCCCGTTATGTATTTATTTAAAAAAGAAATTGAATCATAGGAGTTGATATCAATTTGAACAATGAATCAAATCCTACATTTCCCCATTGCCACCAAATCAATCAATGACATATAACAAGAATTACAGTTTCAATTAAACAAAATCAACCAACCAAAATCATACCAATTCAAACTCCATCAATTCAAGAAAATGCACAACTCAGAAACACTCAATTAAGCACAAATTTAAAGCTAGCTTCCCTTACCTGATGAAATTGCTACTGACTTTAAAAACGTCAAAACATCTCTTAAGCCACATGGTACTCTATCCACACATATAAATACCTGATGAAATGTTTAAAAGTAATGAAACTCATGTATGAAATTTCTGTTTGCGCTTAAGTATTTTATTATTAAAATAATTTAGTTCCATTATTTTTAACACAATATTAATTATAAAATACCATTTTCTAGGTTGTTACATATATCAAAATTTTTTATTTCAAAAAATCCTAATTTTAAAATTGAATTTATGAATTATGAATTATGAATTATGAATTATGAATTATGAATTGTGAATTATGAATTGTGAATTATGAATTATGAATTATGAATTATGAATTATAGAACTATTCAATTATTGTTCTATTGAATTATTGAATTATTGAATTATTGAATGATGAATGATGAATTATGAATGATGAATTATGAATGATGAATTTCTAAAATAATAAAATAATAAAATTACATGTGGTGACAAAGTGACATGACAAGATAATAATACGTTAGAGACTTAAGAGACACCCACTTAATAGAAAAAGTTAGTAGAGACAAATCCGTTAAAAAAATTAAATTTATTGAGTACTCGATCACAAAAATTGACCAAGAACACAATTGAAATTTTTCAAATTTTGTCAGGGACTTAAAACATAATTAAACCATAAAATAATTACTATATTATATTTCAACAAAAATAAGGAGAAATATTCTCTCAAAATATTTTCATATACGTTGTTGTTTTTATTACAATAGGATAAGTTCGTCACTACAAGCTTAGGGAGAGATTACACAATTGTGATTTGAACCCCACACATGAAGATAAACCCTTCTTTATTATGACTGAAAAGTTTTTTTTAAGTTTTTTAAGGAAAAATTCATTATGTAAAAGTTATATAAATATTTTTTTAGCTCAAATTCACATAAAAAAAAATTGGTACCAATTTTAATTCAAAATCTTAGAATTTGAGTTTTTTTTCTAATACTCAATTTTTGTATTTTTATTTGATGTAAAATTTAGATTTAGACTTGAATTTCGAATATATATATATATATATATATATATATATATATATATATATATATATATATATATATATATATATATATATATATATATA
>Ga0099822_1006038_pt1 | contig 15791 bp, 6 predicted proteins | sample CowpeawhiteBW_FD_76839 | JGI IMG/M metagenome (GOLD analysis project Ga0099822, IMG submission 76839) | Root nodule microbial communities of legume samples collected from California USA - Cow pea white BW | ecosystem: Host-associated > Plants > Roots > Nodule | place: USA: California | collected...
CCAATAATTGAGACTTTACTTTGGTTAAAGGTATTTACTCTAACTACAATTAATTGAGACTTTACTTTGATTAATTAAGCTTTTTATTTGGTGAGGAGATAAAAGAATAGACATGATTAGGCACAGTAAATTTGATTGAGACTATACTTTGGTTGAATTTACTGTGGATAATCTAAAAGTTCTCACTTTTAATTGAGATTGTACTTTGGTTAAAAGTGAGAACGCCAACAAATTAATTGAGACTTTATATTGATTAAAATCTACAACAATAATTAATTGAGCAATAATCTTTAAATAACCGATGATGAATCTATTTTGAAAAAGCAATGGAATCAATATATTTTCTTTACTATTGTTTATATCTTATTTTATCTTTTTATCCTTATCCCTCATATTTTTATAATTTTATTTGACTAACTCTTGTATAGTTTTATAAGAACTAATTTGTTAAAAATCAATTCCGTGTTCGTTGGGAAACGACTTTGGGTTACTTTACCCTTACTATTTTGTTGACTACTTTCTTAACAATACTGAAGTTGTTATAGATAAGTAATATTAATTTGATCGCTTGACGACAGCGTTATCACAAGGGTTATAGAATGAGATTTTTTTCTTGATATGAAATGATTGAGAACAAGGAGGTATTACCAAATATGTGGTTAGAAGCACCTGAATTAATTACCTTGTAACCTTCCATGGATTGAGAGATGCAAGTTGTTGATGTTTTTGGAGCTTGAGATGATTGTATGCCAAGCTGTTGGACTTGATTCGTAGGTACTCTTGATACTCGTCCTTAGTGCACTTGGATTCAGTAGTTTTAGCCTAAGAGACATTGGCTTTTTGGAAGGAAAACCATGTAAGGAGTAACAATTTTCCTAGGTGTGACCCATGCTTTTACAATATGTGCACAAAGGACGCTTGCGACCTGCACGACTGCCTCCTCTAGTTCCACATCCTCCTCTTCCTCGAGTGGTGACCATGATAGATGGTTCCACTAGATCAAGAGCTTCCAAAGTTTGAGGTGTTGGGACACGAACCATGCATGTGATCAAGGCATCCATGGAAGGGACCTTACGAGAGGTCAAAAGTTGATCTTTGATATGATTAAAGTGTGGATGTATAACATAAAGGATCATCACTATATAATACTTGTCTAGCTTTTTATTCATTTCATCTAAAGAGTTGACTTCCAAGAACATCCACAATTCTTCCATTGTAGATTGGGCTTCATTCATGAAGAAGATTTTATCATGGTTGATCATTCTTAGAGGAGACAACTTGTTTGTCGAATCATAGAGGCATTGGATATCATTTGCATAAATGTTTTGAGCTCTCTTCCAAAACGAGTGACATGTTTTAAAGGCTCGGGGGGACATCAAAAGTTGTGGTTCCACCGACTGCCACAATAGAACACATTGTTGAAAATCTGCTTGTTTCCATTATTCAGCTTTTTCAGTAGGTACATGGTTGCCATCTTTCTCAAGGTGGTAGTGATGTCCTTGACCAAGAAACCACATTTCGACGACAACGGACCAAGATAGAGAATTTTGGCCATTTAGTTTCTTGAAAATAATGCAGGGGCTTCCAAAGAATGAAATAGCACTTCCAACACTTCTAGTGGCTATTTCTGATCAATGGGACAAAAAACAAAGAGTAGATGCGAAAAACAGTGAAGATTTGCGAATGCCCTTGGGAGATTTTCACAAGGGTGGCGTCTGGACTTCACCGAAATGAAGTTTTAAGGGTCAAAACGATATCTATGGAGGTGGCACGGTGACGTTTCGGTGAGGGGACGACAACACGTGGACAACACGCACCTGGCTGCAGCATACTGAAATGGCACACTTGGCGGCGCGTGGCGACGAGTCTGCCTTCGGCATGGGCAAGGTTGATTGTCGCTCGGAGAGGCGGTCCAAATCCGATGGTTGCTAGACAAAACTGCAACAACAAACGACGGGAAACGGTGGCGGACAATGGGGAAAAGTTGTTTGATAGTGTTGGGCAGTCCAAAAAAATAGTGAGTAGCTCTAGATGGTGATGAATTGAGCTTGGACAATTGCGGAGAACAATGATTAATGATGGCAGACGAGACAAAAACTAGAGCGGGATCGACCTGCTTTGATACCAACTTAAGATTAAATTGAGAAAATATATTTTGAGGGCTTAAGAGACCCTTCTCATATTCTTCATATTTATAGACATGGAAATGAGATACAAGAGAAAAATTAATCATCAAAAGCTATAACTAGGTGCTGGGGTCATCTAACACTCAATCCCCTAAATTATACATAATAATTGCCTGGGTGCACTAACTATTTCTACGGGGTGCAGGAGCAAAAAGGGATGCAGGAGAAAACAGGTGCAGGAAGAAAGATCATTTTTCTTCATTAGTCTTGTTAATGTTAAATGAGGATGTACAGACCATAAGGCTCATAGTGGGCGCTTCTCCCTGCACCTCCAACAGTTCTTCTGTACCTCCAAAATTTACTATTTTGCCCTTATTTAACATACAGGTAAAAGTTGGCGAAAGTGGTTTGGGACGCAGTAAATGAAATTTACTGCGTCACCAACTTCCCTGCACCCCCAAAACATACTATTACTATTTCATCTTCTCCCGTTTCTTCTCCCTCCTTCATTTAAAATTTTCTCGGTTTCATTCTCTGTGGTCCCTGAGGTTCCTGAGCTTTAAATTTTCTGTCCTTCATTCTTTCATTGTCTCTGGTGGGTGGTGGTCCCTCTTCCAGTTTGTATCACTTTCATTCATTTATTTTTTAAAGGAATGTTGTTGTTTATTCTCTCGGTGTCTCGGTGTGTGTTGTGGTTGTTGTGGTTGAAGCTTCTGTGATTGTTGGTTATTTGAAGGAAGGTGGTATTGTGAGTAACTGCATCCTCTTATCTTCTCTCCAGTAGTTCCCATCTGTTCAGGTTAGCCTTAATACCAGCTTAATTTTTTTTTTCTGTTTGTGATGTGAAACAGGATTCGTTTTCCGTTTTAGAAACTATAAAATAGCTTCCACATTCCGTTTCAAACAAATAACACGAATCTTTTAAGAAACACATTCCGGCATCCGTTTCAAAACTTTACGTAAACCGTTTCGCGAAAAAAAGTCAAAATGTAGGGCAAACGGATTACATAATCCGTTTCATAAAATTGTGAAACGGATTCTGTAATCCGTTTCAAAAAAAATTACAATTTTTTTTGAAGCGGATTACAAAATCCGTTTCACAATTTTATGAAACGGATTATGTAATCCGTTTCAAACAAAAAATTGCAATGCATGGAAAATATGTATGAAGAAAAGAGAAGAAAGTAGGGGGTGGTTCCCACCACAAACTTTCCACTAAGAAACGAAAAGAAATGCATGGAAGTTGGGCATGTAGGGCAGCATAATTGATCATTGAAAAAAAAATTAAAGCGGATGCCATTGAAAAAAAAAAATCGAAACGGATCATTTATGAAAACATTGAAGCGGATATCGCCATCCGTTTCTTAACTTCTGCAATTGATACACAAACCCATCCAACGACTACCACTCGGAGGGCACCATGCATAGTGAAGAAGGTGACGATTAAGATCAAGGCAAAGGAACCCACGTTCATCACCATAAACAATTTAACGGTTAACTTCTGCAATAAAAAACCAGTAACCCTAATCAACGTTAATCAATCTGTAAGAAGATTTATGTCATTCCAATAATTTGATTAGCATATGGATAAGTAATATAGCCTGGCATCATTGGTGGCATAGACTAGAACATGACAATGTAAATCGTCTCAATGACACTTCCCAGTGAGTTAATGATAATGAGGAGAGTAGCATAATGGATGTTTTGGAGATAGAATATTAGGGTGCAGGGATGTAGGGTGCTGTAATAAATATAGGTGAGAGAAAATTAACTTTTACCTTTTTACTGAGAGGGTAAAGGAGGAATTAAAATCTTTTTTAGAGATACTGAAAAAAGCTTTGGAGGTGTAGGGAGAAGTCCCCCTCATAATTAGTCATTGAAAAGATATTATTATTCACAAACATAATCTAGAATCAATTTCTACTTGGGAGACAATGAAAAATATAATTATTCGTTGAAGTTAGAGTGACTTTCGAACTCTATTGTATATTTTGTAATATGTTATTCAATTCAGTTGTTATTCTTTAAATTAATGTATTTGTAATCCAATAGTTGAGTTGTTATTTTTCATGTTAATGAAGTTTATTAATCAGAAATAAAAAAGCAGCAAACTGAAAACAAGTGTAATTTTGAATCGGGTGCATAGATATACCAAAATCTAATCTAAAATCGTTACTTCTTGCTGTCACAACAAATTCCTACATTCAAACTAAGAGGTTAGAAATTTAGGTATCTACGCCTTTTTGAGTGCGTTAAATCTGGTGCATTCAGTAGTAATAGCTAATTTGTACAACTTTTTTTTGTACTTGTCATTGAAAGACTCATGCTTGACATATCATTATTACCTAAATTTGTGTGCTTTACACTTCACTGGCCCTCAAACCGCAGGCATGATACATCACTGGTGCGAAAAATGTGTTCGATATGTTACTTGAACCTAATTTGTATTTCGAACATGTCATTGGCCCTGCCTCTAATACCTTCTTATCACTTATTAAGTTTTTGTCCCATAATTTTCAATAAATTTTAAAATTAGTTTATTTTAAAATTTTAAATCACTTTAATCTTTAATCTTTTGAATGTAGATTTAATCATTTTAATCAAATTTGTGAAATTTATTTAATGTTTCGTACGTATTTTAAGATTATATTTGGATTTAAAACATTTTTGTTTTAATATTAAGTCAAATACTATTATAAAACATACTTAAAATATCAAATAAACTTAACAAAATTTAATTAAAATGACTAAATTCACGTATTTCAGAAAATAAAAAACTAAATTGGTCCAAAATTTCGAAATAAACTTATTCTAAAATTCATTGAAAATTAATTGATCAAAAATATATTTAATCCTAAATTATATTCCAACCCATTATTAGACATTCTATATTTTATGTAAATGATGTGTAATCTTTTCGTAGGTTTGATGTGGAACTTCTCTTTTTTTTTTTCTTTTTTTTTTAATGAATATTTAGTTCACCCTTTAACTTCTTTTTGTGATTGTGTGATTCTACAAGTTCAGAACCGGAAACAAGTCTGCAAAAGATTTGGGTTTCGTAATTTTCTTTTTTCAAAAAGGCTTTTAATATATGAAATTGATATCTGGACCACCACAGCGTATCCATCAATTTATCAGTGGGCAGTGGTCTTCCATGGAGTAAAAGAGAGAAGTATTTAATGACCAAATAAAGAAAAAAGAGAGTAAAAGTTCAAATAAAGAAAAGGAGAAGAAGAAACTCATAATTTCAATTAGATCACATACTTGACCCATAAACATGAAGGAAACACTTCCCTCTCCATTCCCTGCGGTCTAAAAACTCACCACACAAACACCCAAGTCCTTCCCCTTTGCGTCTTTTTTCTCTTGCTATTTAGTCAAGATATAATTTTGGAAGTTTCAGAAAACAGAAAATTCATTCCACTTGTAACAGGTTCTTCAGGACTACTAATAGTACCAATATTCCAACTTAGTCTTGAAAGGAAACGTACATCAAATTGAAATTTCTGTTAGAAAAGGTGTGGGTATATCGGACAATAGTTGCAGCCTTTCCGTAACAATCTCACCTAATCTTGTGTAACATAGCGAACGTCGTTACTATGGCTAAAGTGATGGAGATGAATAGGAGCAGTTTTATCTGTTCTCCATATTCGTCACAAGTCTTGCTATATTGCAATTACAGGGCGCCTTCCCGAGAACAAATACACATTGCCAGGAAAAACTACCCTCTACTCTGGTATATAATTCAATCCAAAATACGAGATACTTCAGGACAACGGGATAATATCTGAAAATCTAAATATAGGTCGACATTTATTCCGAAGGTATGAATTGGTAATTTCTTATAAATTATGAGAACTAGCTGTTCAATACTGCTAATAATCAAAAACCGGAACAAAAGGAACCGGGCCAGTCAGTGAGCTAAAATTGCTAGAGACAAACATACAAGACAAACAATTGTATTGAAAATAACAGTAAGGTACACAGTTAGAAAACAATGACCTGCGCACCGTACTGGAATTCCTAACTTTTTTTAAACGCCTATCTCAAGTTAAGATCACTTCCTCCCAGATTAGGGCGAAGGCAAACTCGGACTTCATGCTCTTCTGGTCCCACACGATGTTTTGGCACCAGGATCTCAAGCACTGATCCTTGCCCATCATAGTATGCTTCTAAGTTGGCATCTTCAGGAATTCGGGTTGAAAGAGGGATTTCTCGGACAAATTCTCCAGGTGGGCAGTGCTCTGATGATGGATCTGTAAGCTTGAATGTTCTATCATGTCTCTTGATGAAAGGTTTTCGAGAAGTGCTCATACACGAAACCTTTATGATACCGTGAGTCAAAGTGTTCCTCCATGAAACTTTCACATTTGGAAGATCTACAAAAGGCAGACTGATGATAATCAAGTAACCTTGTTCATCCTCATAAATAGTTTTTGCAGCTGTAACTGGTCCATGAACACTCTTTATCACCCCACTGAAGTCATTCAACCAGTGTGGCTCACTTGGATGCATTTCTAGAAGACGATCATATGGAGTATTAACAGCCAAGTAACATTCTTCTTCATTTCCATGAGGGAAAAAGTCCTTCCTCTTTTTGCTGCTAACAGGAGAGAGGTCCAACCCATCACCATTACTGTGGTTAGAGAGATGAGTTGATAAATTCAGGCCAGATCCATTAAGTAGTTTCTTCGAGTGTGCATTAGGACCACTCTTGATTGGGGGAGGTGGTCTCTCAAGCTCAAAGTCTGTGTTGGGAAGATTTCTCCATGAACTGAAATCACTTGCTTCTGGTGGGATTGTGAAATTCAAATCTCGCCCCGTGAGTTCTATCCACCTTTTTCGATCATCCTCATCCAGGGTCATTAGATTGGGAGCGGAAACAACCTCAATGCCATGCACACACTGAGGGTTTGATAGTCCTCGGTAATGCTTTCGCTGCATCCGGTGGGATCGAACAAAACCCTTGTCAACACTAAAAGGAAACGGGCACTCCCCTTGGCGAGAATGCCCATTCATGTAACTCCTCAGCTGCATCTTACCCAATGCATTCTCCGGCCTCTCCTTGAAAACCCACATGTACATGTTTTCCATATCATGTTGAACCATGAAAACATCAAGCTTCAGATCAGATTTATCGAACCCTGAAACACCGTTGCTGTCCCTGACAATCTTGGCCTTAGATTTGTCATTTAAAGCAGGCTTAAAGTAAAAACTGAAGAAAAACCAAGCACCCCATATGCTATCAACACGTTTTGCACACTTCCTCCCAGCTTTGGGCAGATTGAGAAAACTCTCAGTCTCATACCCTTGGGTGCCAAGACCAACATCAAGAATATCACAAGGCTCAGAATTCCACGGCTGTGGAGGCGGACTGCGCTCAGCGGAGAGGGGCAGGTTGATATCCGGCGGACAAGAGAGTATAATTTGGCGATTCATCTCTAAATCCAGTTCCTCATGAGATGATGCACTTGAGTCCATTGACAAGAGCGTGGAGGGGTGGTGATTCTCCATTGACAAAGAAGCAAGACCCATGCTAGCTCATCTCGTTGATGAGTTTTATTGCCGATTCTTACAATATAGCCATCTCAAAACAATTCAACAAAACCTTATAAACTCCTTCATCTTATCAATCCCACTATATCTCACCTTCATCGAGCCCCCAGATATATCAATTGAGTTGAATACAAGAGAAAAGAAATCAACAAATCCAACCTATTCGAGATAAATAATAATAATAACTATTATTATTTAATTTTCTAAATAAATTAATAAAAAAATTGACCTGAACGACAACAAGAACAGCAACAGAACCGACTAATTAGCTATCTATCTAACTATCTATAATAACTCAGACAGTGACATAGTGATATGTCTTCAATCTCTAGAAGAGAGAAAGAGATTTGGAAAACGCTATAGGGGAATTGAATTTAACCCTATTCCACGCAACTCAAAAATCTCTCCAAAATGAGGAGAAAAACACTGAATCAAAACCATCAAATCCATAAGAGAGAAAAGAAAAACAAATTTTGAAAGAGAGACGGAGTAGGATGGAGATCTTCAAGGATGATTACCTTATAGGATAATCATCAGAGAATCGAGAAGAAGAGGAACCCTCATAATCGACGAAGTATCATCAACAACCATGTTCTCTACACATTCTCCTCCGGAATATTTCCCCCTATTTCTTGTCCCCCAAATGAAAACCCTATTTGTAATTTTTGTTATTGTGAGACAGAAGAATGCGGTGGGTTGTGTGAGAAATCCGAGCGGAGAGAGAAAGAACAAGAGGTTTCATACGTTTCATCATAATTTATAACCTCATTGTGTTTATTATCTTCGCATTCTACAGATAGAAAGAAAAAATAAAAACATATATACATCGAAAATGTTGTTGAGGTTTACAATCAAATTAAAAATTTACTTTAACAATTTGTATTATCAATTATAAATACTAATACAAAGATATATCACAATTTTATTATGATAATGAAAAGTAATTTTTTTAACATAATTACTAGAATATAACTTTTTTATTAAATTTTAAAAAACCATGTTCAGAAAAAAAAAATATATATATATATATAATTAAAATAAATAATACTAATATTTTATTATAAGTAACTTTTCATTTTAAGTAATAAATTGAATTTAAAATAGTATTAAAATTTAAAAATAAATTATATTGATGAGAGTATAATTAATAATAAAATATATACATGAAAAATGATGGTGACATTATAATCACATCAAGTGAGTTGGTTTAGCAGTGTTATATTTGTGTGTTGTTTTTTGCTAATGAACTTGAGGTAGTTGTTTATGCACATGCTATCATACAAGGTTTTAAAGAGAAAGACTATACTTATGAAGAGATTGAAGTCATACTCAAAAGAGTGTTAAAATAAAATAATATGAAATCTTATTAAAATAAAGTTAAGTAATTATTTGTAAAAAGAAAATGCAGATTGATGTATTTCTTGCCCTCTATACCAAATGACAAAGTTGTATTTGATTATTTCTCTTTTAAAGATGTATAAATTTAGCCATTTTAAAGTAATATTTGTTTTATTTTGAAACATGAAAACATTTATTTTTGCAATCCATAATTACACGATTTGTTTCTAATTTTTTTATTAATTGGTCAATTAATTCCATTAATTATTTTTAGTTTTCTAATTATGAATTGATTGTTTTTTATTTCATGTATTTTGAAATTTTTTAAATTTATACAATTATAATTAATTATTATATGATTAATTTCTAAATATTTTTTTTATCAATGAGTTGATTTTATTAATTATTTTAAATTTTTTTAATTATGAATATAGTATTTATTGGTAATTAGTAATACATTATAATTAATATTATTTCTGTTATTATTATTTGAATCAATAACTATTATATTTTATTTTAAAGTATTCCTTTAATTATTAGGCAAGAAAATTTGAATTAATATTTATTGAAAATATTTATTGTATTTTATTACCTTTATTTGTGAGAGCAATTTCAATATTAATTTATTTTTATAATTATGGAGGAGACATATTATTTTAATGACAGTGATATTAGTAGTATTACTATTACTATTATTATTATTATTATTATTATTATTATTATTATTATTAATATTATTATTATTATTATTATTATTTTGTTATAATAATAATAATAATTACTATTATTAGAGTTAATATTTTTTATTGGATTAGTATTAACAATAATTGGTATTAATATTAGTATTAATAATAATTGGTATTGGTATTGATTATTAGTATTAATATTATTTATGGTATTGATCTTAGTATTAATAATAGTAATATTATTAATATAATCTATTAGCATAAAATAATATTTTTTACTTTTAATTAATAGGTTACAAAAAATATAGTGATTAATTTTTTCAAACTTTTATTATTATTACTTGGTACGCAATCTTTATGCATACATTTTATTTTCACGATCCGTGTATAAATATTTTATATTACTCTAACTTTTTTAATATATATATATATATATATATATATATATATATATATATATATATATATATATATATTCAAGTTTAACTTTTTTATTTTATTTTTTAATCATACAACAATAATTTTTCACTACATAAATTAATAATATATTACTATTATGAGTATTAATAAATGAATATTTATTACTATTATTCCACGACTACTATTATTATTATGAATAGTATTTTACATTATTATTATTATTATTATTAGAATTAAATATGGTTTTGGTCCTTAAACGGTGTAAACGTTATCATGAAATGAAATTATGAAATACGTTTGAAACGTTAAATAAATTTAAGTATATTTGGTTGAAAGGGTTAAATGATGTGAATCTTATTTGCACAAGGACTGACTTAGGATCTTTAGGTCTAGAACCTTGTAGGAAACTTGGAAAATTATTGAAAACGTAAACAAGAGAGTGACTGAAATTTCAATTTGGACAGTAATTTAGAATCATTGATATCTTGTGGTATAAAACTCCAATTGAGATGATTCCAAAACATCATGAAAGTTCACATTCTGAACTTGTTCTGAACTTTAGTTTAGGCTTAAGAATCACTAATTTTGGAGGAGTAGAATGAGAATTATGACCACGTGATAATTCAGGACAAAATTGGGTTTTTGATTTCTGGTGAAAGAAGATGTGAATATGAAAAGGTGGAAGGAAAGAATCACACTTTCCAAGGGAGGCAACATACAAAGGAGGGGAAAGTCCTTTGATACAGTCAAAGGTTCTTGAATTACTCAAGAACTTAGGAGAATCACTCTCACTAAGATAGAAGAGATAATTTCTGAACAAAAGTCAAGTTGTCTTCATTGATAAAATGATTTAGCTTATATAGAAGTTTTAACCATTGGAATTACAAAAGACTCATAAATTACAATTACATCCCACTTAAGCTATTTATGATCCCACTACTTAGTGATTGATTGTAACTACAAATTTGGCAACCCAAAAGAACATTCAGTTATTCATCATTTTGGTCATCCAAAGGTTGATTCTTAAGTTGGCAAGTGGGCCTTTATTACAACTTGAAAATAAAGCAAAACAAAAACCCATTAATTGGTTAAGCCAAGACACAATTTGGTTAGGCAATTTTACAAAGCATTGGGCCCTTATTTAAATAAAAGAAACTGCAGTAAGTTGATATATTAGCCCTTCTCCATTTGGGGCATGATGCAATTCACAACCTTGGTCTTTTCTCCTTGAAACTTGGGCTTGTATTCAAATAATACGGACAATACTTGTTGTAGAGCTTCTTTTGCTTTCTTTGCTCTAGCCTTTGTCATAGGTTCTCCAAGTTCTTTAAAGGGATCCTTACCCTTGCTCATTATCACGTTTGCATCACTAAATGCACGCAGTTCTAAAATTGGAAGACTAAATTATATCAAAGTTTTAAAGAGAGAATAATTCAAATTTTTACTAAAAGTTAGGGGACAAAAATATATTTAACCCTTAATATTATTATGTTTAATTAGTTGGATAGCACCCACTTCATTCATATGTGTACCCACTTCTAAAAATGTGTCAATCAAGTTCTAATTTTTGAAATAATATTACTTAAATATAACCAGATAAATATTAAAATAATATTATTATTTTTAATTATTTTGTTATAAAAAATTATAATATTTTTTATATGGTCAATTACTTTTTAAACATTATATTTATAATACTTAAATATAATTATATAAATAAATTATTTTTTTAAATATAGTAATAATAATTACATTAATATTTTTAATACAAATTAAAAAAACGACATTAACCACACAATAATAACTAATTAAAAGTATTATAAATAACTAAAATATCTTAACACTTCGACTTCCACCCTTCCATGTCATTCTTTGCATCAATCACCGTTAAATCAAGAAAATGTTATAAATAACAATTAAAGTCAATTCACAATATGTTGATCTATTACATCTACTACATTAATCTTATGAAATCAATATTAAAAAAATACTACTTATTTATTGTTAAATTATTATTATTATAAAAATATACACAAAATTCAAGATTTAACTTTCTTATATCATGTAATCTAAACTTAAATATTATATTTATAATCAAATATAATTATAACACTTAATAAGATTATATAAATTAATTATTTTTCCAAATATTTTCTTAACATATAATTTAAAAATAAATAAAGACTTCTGGTATGCACGAGTCAAGATCTAGTTAAGCCTAAAAGGAACTATCTTTTCATGTCAATTATGACAAAGAAATGACCATCCTTAAGAAATTTTTTTCAAACTTATGCAAAACCAATGAAACACTTAAAGTTCATTACATCAGTGACACCTTTAGGACTTCTGTTCCTTCACCCTGTTTCCACATTGTTAGAACCATCTCTTTTAAGAGACACACCTCCCTTTAAGCACAAATTACACTTGTATATCTTCTCACACAACTACTTTTTCTTCAAGATCCATTAAATTGTAGCTTTTAATGGTAACACATTGAGTCTAAACCATTGCTTCTCTAACAATTCCTCCACCTATTTCTTCAACTCCACCAACTTGGCAGGGCATCCTATAAGAGCCATTCACACTGGTTATGCTCCAAGCACTAAGTCAATAGCGAATTCCACCACTCTTTTAAGTGGTCCTTTTGGCACCTCCTTTGGAACACATCTAGAACTCTTCTACATCTGAGATTCCTTGTGTTTATTCTTCATTGTCCTTTGACAAACAACTCTAAACCACCTAACTCTTTATCCCCCATTTTTCGGCTTGTTCCACACCTAAAACGCAACTATTGACTTACCCCCTTTAATTAAAGAACATCACTTCTATAGGTACCACAACCCCTAGGAATGAGACTGGAAAACAACCAACTCATCCTTGAGATTATGCCTTAATCTTGCAAAGGAAACAATTCTAATTGACTTTGAATTTGGATCCTTTGACCACCATGAGACATGTCACACACCTAAGTAGTCTTCACTTGGCTAAAACTGTAGCAAAACCACTGTCAACACCCAATTTCGGTCGGGTAACAGTGATAAAAGTAAGAATAGAAACAAGTTAATTAAAAGTTCAATTGAGAAAAATAAATAAATAATTAATATAATAAAAAGGTAAAAAAATATATTTTAGTTTGAGAAAGAATAAATACATATGTTTATTTTATTTTATTTATTATTAGTATCATTTTATTTTTAATTTAATTTAATTTTGTTTTTTGTGTAACGTCCTAGTCGAAAATTACTTATTAAAAAAATAAAATAAACTAAATATAATAAAACAACCCCATTTATAAATTTCTCCTTTCTCAAAATGCGGAAATATTTTGAAATATTTATTACAGCACCATAAACCAAGCAAAACCATAATGTTCCAGGATTACAACTGTAAAATATTTATGAAGTTAATACAATAATCCATAAGCTTTTCAAATAAAATAAAAATCCAGTGAAATGCCCCTAACGATTTTCTCCTCTCCGTCTTTAACCATCCACACGCTCACCTACATCAACATCTACTTCCATGTAACCCTGCCGCTCCGTCACCGCCTGGCGGGACACCCCCTACCGCCAGGCGCCATGCGCATCCAGTGGGCACTGCCACTATTTTAGGTACCTATCGCCTAGGGGCTCGCCCCGTGCCGCTAGGCGCCATACCAGTAGCACAAAGCTACTAGTTTTTGGCATTTTCATCAAGTCTTAAGAGACCCCAAACAATACAATGCATCATTAACATATCAAACATGATATTCAAGACATAACACCATAACCAAAGACTCAATATATATACCTATAACTCATGCCAAACCAAGTATTATCATGCCTAGCATGTTCTCCTTTATTTACCAATTAAAACATACCACAAAGTTGTTCATATTGTACATACGCTTTAGGCAACACAACAATGAATCATACAATCAAAGCCAACTCAGGAACATTAATTCCATCCATCCAAACAGATTCATATAACTGAATTTCACTCACACACACAATTCACTTTGCATATTTTCTCAATTAAAGTCATATCATTCCTCAATTAGTTGGAAAATCCCCCATCACTAGTATAATTTACATTTGGTCAATTTCTACTCAAGCACAGTCCCCTACTAGGTACTAGAATCATCTAACTCAATGCAACCAACCCCTTTATGTTCATTACCAAGTTTCACATATTCTCATTCATATACATATGTATCTTATGTATCTACTTTTCTATACCCTCTACATACTAAGTTCGATTTCACATAAAATCTTGCGATAAAGTCCCAAAACACAAATTTCAAGAACAAGCATCCTATTTGCCCTGATCTGGGGTGTCGCCTGGCGACAGATCTTGCGTCGCCAAACGGTGCATCCAAACCTGGTTCTGCCCAGATTTTTCCACACCTGCACACACTCTTAAACCCAATTCACCCTTTCAACATAACACCTGACCTGGTTTTCATGTTCATTGACACCCAAATTCATGCTACTCCAATATTGATATTATCATCATAAGAAAGTCCAAACTCATATCCTGTAAAGAATCATAGCCTTCATCCCCAATCCCGACATGAACCTTAATTTCCCAATCAAGCAAAGATTCACACAATTGTCACCAAATAAATAATCTCAGATCATAATTCATCATTCCATTCATAGGAGTACAAAACAAATCCAATACATATTCATCACACCAATGATAAACCAACCAAATAAAGGAAACTGGGTAGCGTAGTATACGTCGCCTGGCGGGTCGCCCTCAACCGCCAGGCGGTTCATAAAAAGACCCAGAAAATTGGGTTCGAATACGTGTGTCCTCTGGCGGATCACTCATGGCCGCTAGGCAGTTTCTGAAATTTTCCAGAAACCGAATGAAATGCAGAAACACACAAGGATACAGTCTCAATTCATTAGGCACAGCATGAAACATACAATTAAAGCTTAAAACATCAATTAGGAACTCCCCTAACCTGGATTCTCAACTCAATTTGCCAAAACTTGAATCCTTCCTTAAGTCGCACTAACTCCTTTGTTCTTCCTCCTTGCAACACTTCCTTCTCCCTCTCTACAGCCATGCCCCCCTAAAATTCCTCTCCTCACTCTATGCTTCAGTGGTAGCCTCACTACCTCTTTCTCTCTAAAACGAAAATTCATAATAAAAAAGAATTTAAGACTATTGATTCACTATTAAAACATGGTTTTCAGCCCTTTCTAGTTGCCTCCTACGGTTTTTGCGTCTTCTCACCTCCATACCAAAGTGGGTTTTGGAAAAAAAGAAAGTTATTTTGTCCAAGCCAAGGTTTGAACCCAAGTCCTCTCACACAATCAAATACTCTCAACCACTGGAGCTAATACTTTTCCACATCATGGAAGTTATCATTAATTTCCATAAAGGCTTCCACTACCCTCATTTAATTAAATTCTTATTTATTTAATTATTTAAAAATAGTGGGTCTTACATTTTGTGTTATTTTATTTTATTTATTTATTTATGTTTTTTTATTTTTTATTATTATTATTTTATTATTATATTATTTTTCTTTCTTTTTATTATAGTTCCATTTTGTTTTACGTCTCTCATTCTAGTTTAGTAAAAAAAAAGAAGAAAAAGAAAAAAAAAAAAAAAAAAAAAAAAAAAAAGAAAAAAAAAAAAAAAAAAAAGAAAAAGAAAAAAAAAAAAAGAA
>Ga0099822_1006040_pt1 | contig 15790 bp, 7 predicted proteins | sample CowpeawhiteBW_FD_76839 | JGI IMG/M metagenome (GOLD analysis project Ga0099822, IMG submission 76839) | Root nodule microbial communities of legume samples collected from California USA - Cow pea white BW | ecosystem: Host-associated > Plants > Roots > Nodule | place: USA: California | collected...
AAATAAAATAAAAAAATATATATATATATATATATATATATATATATATATATATATATATATATATATATATATATATATATATATATATATAATTTAAACACTAATAACATTATTCCCTAAAACAAAACTTGTCCATAATGAATTATCCAATATCTATCAAATTATGTTCAATTTTGATCCACTTGCTTAGCGAGCCCTTCTTTTCGTTAAGCGAAAGATGCATTCTCGACCATCGACTAGATTGCTCGCCTAGCGAGGTTATCATTGGGACTTTAGGAAAAACATCCTCTCATAATTTGTCTAACGAGTAGGGTTCGTCCAATGACTTATAAATCAGTGAGCCCCTAACTCAAAATTTGCCCAGTCAGCTCAGGCTTGCCCAACAACTCATAAATCAGTGAGCCCACTAACTTGTAACTCGCCCAACGAAAATGCAATTTTGCATAATTCTGCAGATCATAATTTTGCATAATTGTGCGAATTCTATCTCTACAGACTTGTGCATTTTAGGGCCAGATACACCGCTATTTGAACATTTCACAGATATTCAATTCACACTACAATTTACATTTGCAATAATTGAAATCATGAAGAAATCTAAGCACAATATCAATTTCACCAATTCAATCTAATAATCAACGTCAGAACTAACACCCGAGTTTCTACACAACTCATATCATAGTCAAATTTCACCATCAAATCTAGAAATTCATACCAATTTAACATTCATACAAAATAACCATAGTCTAATTAGGTTCCCTTACCTGTTATCCTGCTTAAACAACTCAACAGACTCAACGAACACCAAAACACCTTTAGCTCCATAGGATGTTTTTATCTATACCTAGGAACAACACAAGAACGATTAGGACCTACCATTACAATTACTAATCAATAGATACTCATACTGATGATTAAAAAGACGCATGCAAGCAGAAGAAAACTAACATGCAACAAAAAACAAAAATGGACCAAAAAAAGGGTGAAAACTAAACTTACGTGAACGGAGAAATTGATCGGTCCAAACTCAAGAGCTTGTCGAGAGGATCAATTTTATGGTCTCGATTCTTCAATCAGACGACCTAAAGAGATGAAACTCCTAAAAAGAAGTTTGAGAACCTAAAAAAGTGATTTTTGGAGAAAATATGTCTTTTAAAATAATAAAATAGTGATTTTTGGAGAAATTATATCTTTTAAAATAATAAAATTCGTATATAATAAAACTATTCGTACTAAAACTTTATAATATTAAAATAGTTAAGTGTTCCTATTTTTAAATCATCATCACAATTTTGACAGGATAAAATGAATTGACGAAGTGAAAACTCCAACACTTTACCTGTTGAAATAAATAAAAAAACAAAATTTGAGAAATAAAAAACAAATATTTTTTAAAAATACGAAAATAAAACATTAAGTATTATAGATTAAGAGAGAAAGACATTTTTCCTCAAAGATAATCTAAAGGCAAACACAAAAGACCGGGAAAGGCACATAGAGCGCAAAAGGAAGCGGCAGAAGCAGAAAAGATAGAGTGAGAGTGAGAGTGAGGCGAAGGAAGATGTCCAACTTGCAGTTTCAACTGCACTCTCAACCATCACCCTTCTCATCTTTATCTTCATTATCCTCTTCTTCTCTTAAGCTATTCGCAAACCACTCTTTCTCTCCAAACTCTCTTCCTTTTAACCCTCCTAAACCCTTCTCCCTCAGATGTCGCCACTCTGATCTCTTCGACCAGAACACCTTAGCCTCCTCACAACGACCCACAAGACCCACTGCTTCAGGTACAACCTATTTTTCCACAACCCCATTTCTTTGTTTTTTTTTTTTCTTCTTAATTGCTCCTACAAAACTGATATTAATAATAACTAAAAAAACATTTGGGTTTCTCAGAAACCTAATTACGGCTTGGTTTTCCAATTTAAAAATCTATTTTAGTACTTGGAAGATGAATAGAAAGTGTTTTTGTGCTATGTCTTTTGTGCGGTAGTTAGGAAATACGCAAAGGGTTTGTGTTGCGTTGCGTTCTGTTCTTGTGAAATGCACTTATTTTGTTTTCTGGTTTAACGTGTGCTCAGTTGGAGCTTTGCCGCCTAGGGTTTACGTTGGTTACTCCATTTACAAAGGGAAGGCTGCGCTTACTTTGACTCCTAGGCCACCGGAATTCGTGCCGCTCGATGTATGTTTATTTTCGTTTTGATGGTGGTTTTGATTGGATGTGCCATTATGGACTTGTGGATTCAGCATTTAACTATGGGGGATTTTTGTAGTCAGGGGCATATAAAATATCTAAGGAAGGTTATGTGCTGCTTCAGTTTGCACCTGCGGTTGGTACACGCCAATATGATTGGAATAGGAAGCAGGTGAGTTGTTATGGTTTTCTGGTGATTTCTACGCTGATGTTATATTTCAAAACCAAGAAGGCTTTGCTTGGCTTTCAGTTGGTAGGATTTTTATTGAAACATAGATTAAAATGGAAGAAAAAAGAGGGCTACTTTTGCAAAATGGAGTTCATTCACACTTAAGTGTGTAAAATGAACTTCATTCAAACTTAAGTTTGCAAAAGAAGAGTTCATTCAAGTGTAGGTTTGCAAACTTTAATCTAAACATGCGCGAAGGTGTTAAGTTCTCTGAGAGTATTTTATGAGTCTGTATGTATACCATATATGCCATTTGATTAGAATTAAAGTATTATATTTTGCAGTTTAGATGGAATATGAACTGCTGAGCGCATTGCACTTAGAGTTCACAGTATTTTTAGACAAAAACTGACTTTGCTATTTTGATAAGTTTGGAAGTTTTGGTATAAATTCTGTTGGATTCAGTCTGTAGATATTCTCTTGTGGTTGAGAAGTGTAAATTTCTGTAGTACTGTTTACTTGAATGCAGGTGTTTTCCTTATCAGTGGGTGAAATGGGAAGTGTAATAAGCCTTGGTACAAGGGAGTCCTGTGAATTTTTTCATGATCCTTTCAAGGGCAAAAGGTAGTTTGTACACCATACCCTTCTAATTATTGGAATATGTAAATTTTTAATGAAATTGACATTATCCTTGATCGGTGATCATTTCTTGATGCCTTGATTATCTTAGAATAAGAATCACATTTTCCTTAGTGGATCTAGTCTCTTTGAATAAAGTTAGTTGATCTATATGACCATGTAGACTGATTCATACTTTACTGATTACGTTATTGCATGTTGTTGAATATATTTTTTCATTTTTCCTTTTGCTTTGTGGTGGATTATGGGGAAGGGGCTCATATTTTTGTGTCAAGTTTTGGCTGCTATGCTCATACACACTTAAAATTATCTTAATATGCAGCGATGAAGGTAAAGTCAGAAAAATTTTGAAGTTGGAGCCTCTTCCAGATGGTTCTGGGCACTTCTTTAACCTAAGTAATACTCTTTCTTCATATTATTATATTTTTATCTTATTTTATATCCTTGCCATATTTATGTTTGTGGGACACTATGAAATGTTTTTGGGTTCATTGAGACCATGATATATTGTGAGAACTACATCAAGCTCCCCACAGTGGTGCATTATTCCAAAATTGATCAATCTTAATGTCATCATTTTAAAACATAAGTTACCTGACTCTCTTTTTATAAATGCCTGCTATATAAATGAAGAAAGTTAAATGCCTGTATTTGCTTCAGTTCTGACGTTGTTGTGGCATTTCTGAAGGTGTTCAAAACAAGCTTGTAAACGTGGATGAAAACATCTATATCCCTATTACAAAAGCAGAGTTAGCAGTTTTGTGCTCAACTTTCAATGTACAACTCTCTCTCTCTCTCTCTCTCTCTCATTTCCTTATTATGTCAATTGCCAAAATCTGCATTGCCATGATTCTCTTGTAGTCTATTAAAATATTTTGTAGCAGAAATGATCATCATTAGAGTAGTAACTATGAAAATTTGACTAATATAAAGTTTTCCGTAATAGTTGGCTAACATTAGTCATGAAAATTCTATTGCCTAGCCACTACTAGGAACTTATCTTTCACTGTTAGATATATTGAAGTACATATCTTTCCGTATAAGATGTCATGAAGTCAATACAGTTTTTTTTTAAGTTCTGCATGGAGTACATTTCCTGCCTTCGCAAATGTAATCTTTCCTTTATGCAACAACCTGATTTCTATTTTGTTTATATTGACTGTACTTTTGAAACTTTATTTTTTTTCTTTGTAGTTTATCATGCCATACCTTCTTGGTTGGCATACCTTTGCAAACTCCATAAAGCCAGAGGACACTAGTGGAGTGAATAATGCCAACCCAAGATATGGAGGTGACTATGAATGGAACAGATAGAGTTGTATTTCACCGCTCTCTCCCTCTGAACTTGGAAATACATTGCATTTTGTTAGCTAAGAATTGTTTCAGTGATTCCTAATTTTGAGTTTTTATTCTATTTTTCTTCTTGTTAGTGGAATTTAGCTCAGGGATGATGTTACGGTTGAAAAAGTTGAAATGATTAGAGAATTTACAGTGTGTAAAATGATATTTGTGGAAGTATAAACCCATACACATTTGAATAACTTGTTATCAAATTGGCTGGTAGGAGCAACCATGCAAGACCAAATAAGGCAGGGTGCTAATTTGTTTTTGGTTGACCAATAATCTTAATGATTGTACTTACACGAAACATTTTTATAAAAAAGTGATCAGAATTAGGTGACAAAATTGTTCAATTTTAATAGAAAAATGCGATAATATTGTTAGAAGGATTTCAACAGTTACAATAGTATATTTCCCTCTCAGTATTTAGCTTTCGAGTAATAAAAAGCTAAAGAATACTAAACATTCATACTATATATTTTGGAGTTTTCTCATGATTTTTGTTTGTTAAAAGTTAACTCAAAATGTTGAAGGAAAAATGAGTATTTTAATTATCTTTGATCTTAAGGATTATTGAATCTACTAGAACAAGACTATCAATTGAGGTTTAAGGAAACAAGAGTTTATTTTTAGGGTTACTTTTTCATTTTCCTTAATTGAAGATTCATTTTTAGAATCATTTTTCCATTTCCTTGGTTGAGAGCCAAGGAGAACAAGGTCAAAATGACTTTTTCATTCTTCTGAATCAAACAAGTCTGTATTTAAAATCACTGTGTTAATTATTATATCCAAGAGATATTGTTTGTTTTGTAACTCGAGTTTTTTCAAATTTTTGTTGTTAAAAGGTACCTAAGAAAGTTAGAAAAGGAAGGTGTATTTAAATTGTACTTGATCTAGATTCTTAAGTGATGTGGTATTATTGGAAATACTTGTGTTAGCTCTTTAGTCGAGTTCTAAGGACATAATTGGAGATTTAGTGACTAATTTAAACGTATTTATATTAAAGTGTATTACTAGCGAACTTATTTGATAGAACTTGTAATTTTACTGATTACTAATTTTGATATATTTTATTCATGTGTAATGACTTCGATTTAATTTGTATATTAGTTTATTATTAATTTTTTAAAATTTTTAATGATTCAAGATTGTCAACAATTTAAATATTCATTGAATTGTGTTTATCCAATGTGATTAGTGATGGCAACACAATAGAGATGAATTTCATTATCATATACCTATCCTTAAAGAAAAAACTCATTTCCATCCTCGTATCCAAATTTAGTTAATATAAAATTTTTGTCTTATCCCATCTCCATCGGGTAACAAGTATACCTATACATGTGCTTGTATCTACTTTCTTAATGTATTGATATTAATTAATTATGTTTTACAAAAAATAAGTTATGGTAAAAGAAATTATCAAACAATATCATAAAGCCGTATTCTCTTTTTTTAATGTCAAATACTTATAAAAAAAATTATAATTGAATAAATTTCAAATTAGAGTACTCGAATAAAAGTGAAATAATTATATAAGTATTACACAATTATGCATAAATAAAATTTCATGACAACCAAAATATTTATTAATTTTGAAAATAATAAAGTTGATAAAATTTAAAAATATTTTTAAAAAGTTATAAAAATAAAACAAATATTCAAGTTTAAAAATATTTCAAATGTCTCTTCTTTGCTTTCTCAAAATTATATTGAAATATCTTATATGTTTTATATACTAATAAAGATTATAATACAACAATTGAATAAAATTTGCACAAAGAACAAATATTAAACTAATAATAATTTAAATTTAGTCTAGATCTTTTATCTTTTGTACTTCATTCAATGTTAGACGATAATAATTAAGATTTATAATAATGACACTAAGTTATTATATCATAGTAAATATGTCTTTATACAATTATAGTGAAGAAGTTACACTTATAAAGATGAGTTAGAAAAGTTATATAATATATCATCATAGTATTCTATCTTAGAAAAATAAACAACATATACAAATATTAAAGAGAAGTAAAAATGACCAAATGTGTGTTAAAAACAATTTGATATACCATTGAAAAAAATCACAAAAATAAGAACAAAAATATAATTAAGGGTGTGATAAGATGGAAAATCTATTGGAGATTTAAGAACATATTTTAGATATCAAACTAGTCAAACTGGTAAGAGATAATGAAAATTATCTTAGCAAAATAAAGTTCTTCAAATAAAACAAAAAGCAAGGAAACAAAAGAATAAAAAAGATAAATTTTTATGTTGCCTAGTAAATGAAAGTGTTTAGGCGATTAAACGCCTAAAATTTAGAGTCAAACGTTCTCATGTGAAAAATAAAATAATAAATAAATTTTTTGAAAAGAGTAGCAGTAATTAATTGTGAAACAAAAAACTATTTAATTCAATGTAATTGATAATATACCATTTAAGTTTAAATGCACAAATATTGTGAAGTAGAAAAATATCTTGGGGCTATAAGTGAATTTTGTGGATATAGAACAAACCAACCAATTAGAAAAGAAAAGAAACAATTTCTAGCAAAAGAAAGAAAAGGAAGGGTTATGAAACTCAAGAGTACCAGAATTTTATATATATATATATATATATATATATTATATAAGTTTTTTAGGTTATCAAATAAAATGTGATTACTTTAGTAATTTAACGAGGATGGGGATGAAGACGAAGATAGGTATTGGTTAGGATTAGTCGATCCAAGCCTAAGTTCAGTTGGGTCAGTCTAGTTAGCTTGACTCGAGCAAGACCACTACTAGGCAAGTTGAACAAGCTTAGATCAAATCAAGTTAGGTCGAGTCTAGGTTAAAATGGGACCAATCATGAAATATTAGGTTGAATTAGGTCTAAGTTAGGAAAGGTTGTTAGACTGAGTTGACCTAAGCCTATGTAGGTTGGGTTGGGCCATACCTAAATTAGGTTTAGTAGGACCCAAGTTAGCTTGAACTAGGTTGGGTTTAACCCCATATTAAGATAGGACTAAGTCATGTCGAGCTTATGTCAATTTGGATCATACCCTAACGAGCCTTGTATTACGTCGATAGGGGCTAGTCAAGGTTAGGATGAGTCAAACAAAGTTGAGCTCAATTGTCAATTTAGGTTGAACTTAAGTCAAGTTGGACCGAGATTAAATCAAGTTTGACCCAAGTCGATGTCAGTTGAGGTCAGGTAAATTTTTTTGGGCCATGCATATTTGTGCATGTCAAGAAAGATCTAGTTGAATTGGGCCAAATGGTTTAAGGTTTAGTTGGAGTAAGTCAAACTTCATGCCAAGTCAAATTAGGTTTAGTTAGATCACAACCTTACAATAAAGTCGCATATCATAAAATATAATCAAGCACTAATTTATAATTAATATAAAATATTTATAAATCAGTTGTGTAATTTAGAATATTTCAAAAACACATACAATTTTGAAATATTTAAAAATTAATAAAATTCATGTAACAAACTAAACATACTTTGAACATCACCTTACATCGATCTACTCATTTAGTGAATCAATAAAAAAAAACGTATTTTAAAAGTTGAGGTTAATAATATACCATAACAACTCTATCTAATATACACTTTTATTATTAGTAAATAGATATATTTGTATTAAATTACCGTTATATCTTAAAAAATTAAAAGTTGTAGCATACCGATACAAAATAATACAATATATGAACAAATCAGATGCAAAATTTTTAAAAAATACACAGAAATTATTTTAAAATAATAAAGAACAAAACCCAAGCCCTTGTAATAAAAAATAGTAGCAAGTTTTAAATATTGTGAGTGTCATAAACTGCTTTGGCGATCGATATTCTTTAACATATATCAAAATTACACATTTATTTATACAAAAAATAGAACTTTATTTCCAGTAACTCATAATGATTTTTCTGAGTGAATCACTTATAAATAAAATTCAATTTATTTTGGCTTAAATAAAATACTAAATGGGCAGGTTTTTTCCACTAGAGTCCTGCCTATGGACAACGACAGGGCTTTGGTCCATGACTATTAACCTTCAATTAAAACTATATTATACTTCCCAACCTATACCTTAAAGTTTGAAGAACTAAAATATTTTCACACACAGTTTTAAGTGAAGTTAATAGACACAACACAGGTAACACACTGAAATACCAATTAGAATCCATGAGATATAGTCAATAATTGATTAATGTATTGTGTGTGTAATTGCCTTGCCGGCCCTTAAATTCCCACAAAACGTGTCAAGTTGGTGACTGAAAGCTGGATTTTCACTGCTTACCATATAGCTGCTGCCTGCACAAATGACCCTTCAAAGGTAGGAATAGCTTTCAATGGACTTGTGCTTCTAAGGCCTCCATCGTTCAAATAAACTATTCATTTTTCTGCTCATGCCATGTGGACCATCATATATAATTGCAATACAATGAAAACGTTGTTCATTTGTTCGAAGAAAACAAACAAATATTAATAAATAGGAACAGTAACAGTAACATCTAGGTTAATGACCTGGGTCATTAGACCTACACAATGGATGTACATTCTGCAGACACAGCCAGTTTTCGGTCAATCCTAATATAAAAGACATTTACAAACAAAAACAGGATTTACAAAGGTTTGCAATACTGTATCTGATTGCAATTTTTCTGCAGCACTTTAAAGTTTTTTTGTTTGTGTTATATGAATTCTGGTAACGTACACAAATGTTCTGACATGGCTGATATTCTTACATATAAGATACTGAGACACTGTATAGTAATGAATTGACACGAGAATAACATAAAATGATGTTAATATTAGGTACATTATTCAACCTTCTTAAGCAAACTTTCTAAGTTTTTTCCATTATATTAACAAACTAAAAACGATGTGAGAGACATTACTTTAATAAATGTTGTTATATTTTAGCTGACTTTTCTGAAATTTTAAAAACATTGTTTTAATCATATTAGTCTGTATCTGTTTATATATGAACGTATTGGGTGTTTCAAGTGTTATATGACCTTTTGACTGAGTTTAGACATTTGAAATGGCAAATCTTTAATCAGTAGTTAACCAACCATAAACAAAAGCATCTAAATTTAACTGACCTTTTGAGCAAGAAATGGAACGCAATGAACACCAACAACCAAACACTCTTCTATTACATATCTAAGGTTTTTATAATTTATGATATAGTCAAATGCGATGCATGTAATGCAGCCATGATAGCAGTTAGGAATGATATTAGGAATTTATTCTTAGTTATGTATATATAAAGAATGCTTTGAATAATATCTGATAACAATTTTAAAGCAAAGGGTTCTTATTTTTATAGAGGACATATATATATATATATATAAAGTTCCAGTTGTGTCTTTTATTTATTAAAAGAAAGTACAAAAGTAAAAATACAACCTTGCTATGGGGAATTTGTCGGAAATTTATGACTTTATGGTGGTAAAAAGAAAGGAAGGTGTAAATATAAAAATGGCACCGAAATTGAGGACCCACAGAAAATCACCATATTCAAGGTTGATGAGAAACATGGCAGGTGAACTTTGACTCAAGTCGGCATTTTTGTGACGTTAATCTTCAAATCTACTGTTATTTGATGTCTAAAATACTAATTACATAGCCATTAGCCATTGTGTTTAGAGTTGAAATGCTGAATTATATAATGTTCATTCATTTAATCATATATATATATAAGAAATCAACTAATACACAGAAATATATATAAAAAAATATCACTGTTTGTTCTTTACACGCTCTTGACGTGAGGCTGACAACACCATTCATATTTTAGCTTATATTATCGAAGTCAAAACTGTTGCCTTCGGTATATAACAAAGCCAACCCTATATGGTGATGAGAAGAAGAAAACATTGATCCATTTAACAATTTGTACTTTTTTGTTTGGCAAGAATACTCCATGGAAGTTAGCAATGAAGAAATCAACGGCGAGAAGGTGATTTTTTTCTTTATTCATTGTGGTGTTTCTGATGTTTTTATGATTAGCAATTTGAAGTTTTCATTATTGTTACTTTTGCAGTTTTATTATGACTCTGTTATGAGGTAGAAGTCAATGATAAATATAGAATTTCTGGGATGGTGCATGCATGGTAGCTTTAGTTCTGAAAAGCATCTATTGAATGTTAAGTTTAATAATCATAAATGTGAATTGAGTGATGGTGTTGTTCACCATTTTTTTCACTTTGACAAGGACTGGTCTAGTTTCCCCATGTTTGAGTCAATTATGGTGTGTTAGTGAGAAGACATATTTGAGTATCAGATGAGTACTTGAGAAGATTATTGAACACAAACATAATGACAAGGTAAAGAGCTAGGTTGAGTCATAAAGATTCTTGATTTCAGCCAGGAAATATATTCATTCATATATATATAGTGCAAAATAAGTTTGTGTCAAATTGTTCAATCTGAATAATTTATAAAATGATGAGTTAAACTATTAGTAATCTGAATAATTGATACAAGCTTTTTAAGAAAAAACCACTGATGTTTTTAACAAATGCTACAAATACTGGTTTCTCTTCCTTAACTGGGAAATTTATTATAATATCTGATAATAACTTCGAAATGTTCGGATGGCCAACAGGCATAGGAAACAACAATAATTATTTTTTTAAGAATATTCTGTATTGTCTTGCTTTGTATGTTTCTGTGCTTTCTCTTTTCTTTTACATTAGTAACTATTTTGATTTCTTATGAATTCTCTGATGAAGCTCTAATAATTATCCAAATGCTATGTTTCTGTGTAAACCACATTAAAATTTAAACGGGTTCATACTTGTTTGTCCAACAAAAAATGTTAGTGGAACTCATGATCTATTTTTAGAGGGAATAATCATGACGTCGGAAGTTTAAAAGATATATTACTTCTTTCGAAGCTTTTTAGATTTAAGAAAAGTGATGATGATTTTGTTTGACAAGAATTAATTTAAGGGTGTTTCTCTATTTTTTCTTTTATAAAAATAAGTACTTTAATTTTAAGTATTTGTAAACGACTAATTAATATATTAACTAAACTAATCAAATTTTTTAATCATGACGGATTAGCTAATTAGATATTTATAAAAAACACTTAAGAGAAAGTATCATTAAATTCTTATATTTTTCCTTAAGCAGTAGCAGATTCTTTTTTTCGTTTATTTCATCACATTTTTATCTAGCCTAACTTTAGTCATGAAAAAAGTTTAAATAGTAAACAAAATAATATAATTTATCATGGCTTTAAATTGCAAAGGACTATAATTATAAATATGTTTCTTAATTAATTTTATTTTATTTTTTTTCCTAATTTTTCCATTTTGCAAAGACTGCAGCCATGATTTCAAATCTTCAGATAAAGTAAGTCTGTTATATATTTTAATTAATCATGATTTAGTGCCATGTATGTGAAATGAGTGGTCAGAGTTAATGTACTTACATTCTTACTCAACCCAACGTGAAAAACGAAAAGCATGTCTTTCCAAGTTCAATGATTATACTTACGCTCAAATCACTGTCAAATTCTTCAGCACTTTCCTTTTCTCCTACAAGTGTCCACAAGAGAACTAATACTTGAGTAGATAAAGAAAAACTGCTTTGAAAAAGTGGAATATTTAGGACTTTGTCAAGCAGAAAAATTATAGGTCTGTGTTTTTTCGTCACTTGGCCTATTTTTTTTATTTATTTTTTATTCTGGCTCGGAAGTACAAACGAAAAATTATTTAGCTTTGCTATGTTTTACTGTATAAATATTGATGAGGTTGACTAATAAAGGTAATAATCATGAACTCTTTATTTAATAATCTCAGTGAAATATTAACTCATGACATGTAAAGTAAACAGTGACACAAGAATGACAATTGCCACGAATAAGTGGATCAATAATAACTTGTTCCACAACTTTCAACATACAATAGTAGTGTATATTGTAATTCATTGCATCATTCCATCATGCTGTGTATTTATGTTTAAGTGTCTTATTCTACCAATAACAGCACTGAAGTTTTCATCTACTTTACATCACACATCAAAGTTGTGGAAGATATATATATATATATACACTTGTAAAATAGCGTTGTCTTAGGTGTTTGATCTGTTACAACATGCAGGATCATAAGCTTGAAAGGGAAATGCCAGAGGTTGGAGAACTTTCATTGGTAAGGCTTGTAAAGGATTCAACTAGTGATGAAGAGAGTGAACTTGTCTCTCTCTCTCTTGGAATTTCATCTACAGGTAAACATGAGAAGAAGAATAGAACTGAAAAGGTCAGAGAAAATGAGGATTTGAAAGAAGGACTTTCACTCGGATTAGATATAAGATTTGAGCCTTCAGCTATAAAAAATCACAGCACTGAAAGTAGGTGTGATGGGGAAATGAAGGAAGAGGAACTCAGAGAGATATGGCCACCCAGTAAAGTTCTAAAGACGATGAGAACATGGGATAAAAGTGAAGCTTCTCAACATGCTGAAGTCAAGAAGGCTAGGGTTTGTGTCAGAGCTAGATGTGATAACCTTACGGTTAGTAACAGTATAAACTTAATCTATTGAATATATTAGACATTGATTTCTTCTTCTTATTGTCTTCCTATTTTCATCTTTATCAACCATTATTGACATTAATACAAACTATTATTTGAAGGTATTGAGATAGATTCTTACTTCGATCATAAAAGATACTGAGAATTGCATCTAGATTTTGTGTTATCTTTTAATTCAACTGGTTGAAGTTTTGTACAGATGAATGATGGTTGCCAATGGAGAAAATATGGACAGAAAATAGCAAAAGGGAATCCATGTCCCCGAGCATACTATCGATGCACTGTCTCTCCATCCTGTCCTGTGAAAAAACAGGTATACAAATTTCTTTTCCCTTTTTCATGATTAAATGATTAAACCTAATTACTTGCTTCAAATTTTCAGGTTCAAAGATGTGCGGAAGACATGTCAATATTGATTAGCACCTACGAAGGAACTCACAACCACCCTCTTCCTTCTTCAGCCACTACCATAGCCTACACAACTTCTGCTGCTGCATCCATGCTTCAATCTCCTTCATTGACCACACAACTAGCCAATTCAGATACCGTCCCTCTCATCAATTCTAGTGTTCTTTATAACCTTAATGCCCTAAACTTCACATCAAGCTATCACCACGTTTCAAAATCACCAACCTTATTCTTCCACAGATCCTCTATTTCTACCTCTAATTCTCACCCCACTGTCACTCTTGACCTTGCCACTCCTCAAACTTCACCTCACATTGGAAATTTCACCCCAAGTTTGTCTTTCATACCACAATATTCATCAACCAATAATGTTGATTTTTCCTCGAGTACTTTCTCTCCTTTGCAATCTAGTGTGCTACACTCACCTTGCTATGGTGATTTCTTCAACTATGAGGGATTGATCACCCCAAATAGAAACCATAACGGTTCCCTTATGAACACTGGAAAACAACCATTCCTGGGACATCTTTGTCGATCTAATAGTAATAACATTACCAACCATGCCATTTCTAAACAATCTTTACCTGATTCCATTGTAGCTGCATCCAAAGCAATCACCGCTACCCCAAAATATCAATCTGCTATATTAGCAGCTGCCCTCACCGCATATGCTGGTAATGGGGTAAGAGAGAATCATGAGGAGGCACAGAGTGCAGGTTTGGACTTAAATCTAGGTGGGGATGTGCCATACACAACCAACACAGTTTACCCTAATTCTAATGCATCAAGGTACAAGAGAATGTCACTTTCTGCTCCTACTGCTCCAAAAAGAAACTCGGTCCTATTTCAGCCATCACATAATGCATCTAAAAGTAACCTATTCTTAGACCAATAAAAGTGAAATCAATAATGTACACATTACATCATGATTGAAGCCTGTCTAGATTGGGGCTTCACAATGTTTATAGCCTAGAGGCACGAAAGTTGCATTACATATCATTGCTTTCCAAGTTCTTTTGTGCTGCAAGGAATGGAAATGATTATTGTTGTATGCATTTCAAAACTTCGTAATGTTAGCTGTGTTTGATAGTAAATTTACATTTACATGTGTTCATTCTGTCGTTCAATTTGATTCTTTAATTTTTTTCTAAAAAAAAAACAGTATAATCTTTTCTATCTAAACAGACATTACTAAAAACATCTCATATTTCCTGCCAATTTGTTTTGAATTTTTTTTAGGAAATACTTATAAATTTTGTTATGAAAAAAAATTTGCAGAAAATTGCTGTCAATTTTTTTATAAAATATTTTGTATAAAATACTTTTTGCAACAAATTTTGTAAGAAATAATTGCGAATTTTATAATTTTGTAGGAAATAATTACTCACGAAGGAATTATCTACCAATTAAAATTCCTAGAAAACATAACAGGAAAAAACTTTTTTTGCAAATTATTTTAACAAATTTGTAAGAAAATTTTTATATAATATGAGAATTTGTAATAGTGAAAATAAGCACAAATAATATGCTGGTGTACGTCAGCATGATTTGGACAAAAAAAGGTAACATGAAATGTTTTGAAACACTAAGAAACCAAATTTAATTTTTAAAAAATGGAAAGACTAATAAAATTTTGTATATAAATAAAGGGATTTAAAATAATTTCTCCTCTCAGAAACAGCATGTCCCACGATGCAAATTGTTGTCCCAGTTGATGAAAAATGCCTGTCAGGACAATGTTTCTTGAACCATCATGATTTCCGCTTATGTCACATGAAAAGCTAATGAAGCCACTTAGGAGTTTGCCAAAAGGATATTAACTATTATAAGCAGAAATAATACTAATAATAAATAATGCAGTTTTTCTGAAGAAAAAATATTTATAATATTTTTCTTACTTCAAGAAAAATTAGTAACATTATTTCCTGTGAATGGGAAAAATAATTACTACAGCAACCATATATTCGTAAGATTTTGGTTAAGCATGGAAAGAAGAATCAAGATGAAGACCCAGGATACCACGAGATACTCTTAGTGCAAATGAAGACAAGGTTTCTTTTGGGAATGTTATTATTCAATGAGTTATTATGAGACCTTTTCTTCCACAATTTGAGCAATTCAGGCTTAATAGAATGAATATATTTGCACTAAATATAGTAATTAGGATAGAGTATGCAACGTGCTAGTTGTTGCACGAATGCTTTTGTAAATATTGTTATATATTTATATAAATTTTGCTAATAAAAGAAACTATTAGAATAATCTTAAGGAAAAAATTAACTTTTTTCTTAAGTACTAAAAAATAATTTTAGTATGACTTATATTAAGAAAGTACTGTAGTTCTTTTATAACAAGAAAAACACGGAGGTTTTAACACGACTAATACAAAATTAGAATCATAATAGTAGAGAGACCTAAAAGAGGTTTCCAGAAATGGTAGAATTAAATTGGTTTGATGATAGTATAATTTTGAGAGTGTGGAAAACAATATATATATATA
>Ga0099822_1006042_pt1 | contig 15786 bp, 10 predicted proteins | sample CowpeawhiteBW_FD_76839 | JGI IMG/M metagenome (GOLD analysis project Ga0099822, IMG submission 76839) | Root nodule microbial communities of legume samples collected from California USA - Cow pea white BW | ecosystem: Host-associated > Plants > Roots > Nodule | place: USA: California | collected...
AAAAAATATAAAAAAATATATAAAAAAAAAATTTTTTTTAATAAATATATTATAATTATATCAAATATTTTTTATAAAAAAAATATATATATATATATATATATATATATATATAAATATAATTTTGAAGAGATCTATTTGAAAATTATAATAACTAACAAAAAAAAAACCCACTACGAAAAAATAGCCACGGAATTAGAATTTAATCATATTTTACAAATAATATTTTTTTTAATAAAAGTTTAACAATCTTAATTTTTTTATCCAGCAACCTCAGCTTCGTTTTCATTATGAAGAAAAATAACTTTCAATATAAAATTTAAATGACTATTTTTTTTCTAACAAACTTTATTACATTGTTAATAAAAATTAATATAGAATTTTTTAAAACACAAATCATATTTAATAATGTATATTTTAGTTTATATTTATTAAATCATAAACTGAAAAACATGCACGCTTACGTTTAACGCAAACGTAAGCATGATATCACATACAGTTCAACAATAAAATGATATATATAAACGATCACATCAAATAAGTTTGACATCTTTATTTTATACTCCACAGGAAAACTAAATTCATTTTCCATTAACTAATGATTTCTTAAAAGAAATATTAGATATATATACCAAGTTTTTTTCACGTACAATAAATATATATGCTTTGTTTTTAGTGAGGAGCACCGTGAGAAGGCTGAGAAATGTATCATTATTTTGTGAAGTCGTCAATTTCTAGAAGATTACGAGGATGGTAAAATTTTGAACTATAATGGCAATGGATGACAATTTATGATGATAGTCTTTGGACCTCAGAATATTAAAGATATTAATTCTATTCTTTTAAAATAAAAACAATAAAGGAAGCACACTGATCTATTCAAGTTTTAGCAACTTATTAACTTCATCAATTTCTAATTATAATCTCGACATCGATTTAAAATCCATATCTAAATGTTATGCTTTCAAAATTGATTTATTAACTGAACATTTACATGTATTTACTGGGAAATTGTCCTGTCCGTGTACTTGCATACAAACACTTACATCACTAAATTTTTGATGGATTTGATCTTCAATAATTATCGTGATTATATGTTGTAATAATGGACGTGTGATTCGGTAAATATTGTTGGATTAATCTTTCAATAATTGAATGTATTATTTAATAATTACAAATGTTTATATGGTTGTTAGAAAGTACCGATAAACATGTTATCTAGAAAATGATTTGAACAAATAGGAATTATAATTTTAATTTTACGTTCTAGAGATCGTAAGAATGATTCTCAGGACTAGTTATTAAATTTGGATTGATGAGGTTTTTCAATTGTGTGAGTCGTGTTTTCTGTTTTTCTTTATTGTCTAATTTGTTCCGTCTTGTACGTGGACTTTTTATGTTTCGTATGCTCTTTAAATCATTAACATGAGTTTTTATTAATCAATGATCATAACAGTATATTTAGATTGTTTTTGTGATATTTTTATGTGTAAATAGAACATCATGTTTATCTAGGGATGTTTTTGAAAATCTGTAGCTGGTTGAGATGCTTTCACACGTGGGGTAGCTAAATTTGCATCCTTTATGTTGTTTTATGTTTTAATTATTTTCTATAATTTGTGTTTGCTTGAAGCATGAACTATGAATTATTATTGTTGATTGTGATGTGTTGTACTATCTGATATTTGAATTTGTCATTTATTTGCGATGTTTGCCTTTGATTTATGAGAAACATGTATGCAATTTGTTGTGTTGGTCTGGTATGATAATGAAAACTCTTGATATTTATGCATTTGTTGTCATGGCACTGAACAATACAAAGTGGGCGGTGGTTTTGTATCGCTAAGCGTCAATTTTATTTCATGACATAACGTTAAGCGGTGATTTGTACCATTGAAAAATTCTCTTGTTGTATTTTCATCAGTAACAAAATTAAAATAAAATGAATTTCACCTTTTAAAAAATTAAAATAACAATATATTAAAATAAAATTAAAATCTGTTTACTCTAAAGAAAATCTTCGAACCGTAGAGATTCAACAATCCCCAGTAAACAAAAATTTAATTTGATTAAACATATACTTTATTTTCACACGTAAAATATTGAATAATTGCATACTTTTTAATTGCCGTTGGACCTAAAAGTATTAGTAATTTAATTCCAGATGAAAAGAGAAGAAGCAAGTTTGAATATAAAAGTAGGGTACGGTCCAAATCCATCAACATTCACGCCCCAACCCAAACCAATCCCTTATTACCAAACTTCAACAAGTTGCAGAAGTTTAATGCGCATCAAATTGCATTAATTAATTAATTATATTAATTAAATAATCCTATATACTTCCCTTAATACCATTATTTCTTAAAATCATTTCACTCTTTCAATGAATGATATACTATTTTCATATATCATAAATATTGATATAGTTTGTTATAAAAAGAATTAATTTCTTATTTCATATTATCATAATTAGAATTTTAAACCACTATCTGAACACAAACCATTACCACATGTTGAGAACATTGGTTTGGTTGAATGTAGTACGTTGAATAAAAACATATAATAAATCACAAATTTTGATAATAATTATGATTATTCTAAAAGGTTCAATATTTAATAGATTGGTTGGTTGAATGGCTAAAATATAATCCAATGGCCATTAAACTCTTACTATTATTATAATGATAATAATAATAAAAGGAAAAATTAAAATTTTCAACTCTGAATGAGCTCCTTCTATATAATCACTACCAAACCAGCGTTTTATTCTCTTTCTCTTCTTCCTTTCAAAGAACGTTTCAGAAAGTCCAAACACATTCTCTCTCTTCCAATGGCCTTCAGCAATGGCGTCCCTGCCACCGGCACCGGCCTAATCGCCAGCTTCGGCGAGATGCTCATCGACTTCGTTCCCACCGTCTCCGGCGTCTCCCTGGCGGAGGCTCCTGGCTTCCTAAAGGCACCCGGCGGCGCCCCCGCTAATGTCGCCATCGCCGTCGCGAGACTCGGCGGCAAGGCCGCCTTCGTTGGAAAACTCGGTGACGACGAGTTCGGCCACATGCTCGCCGGAATCCTGAAGGAGAACGGAGTCCGCGCCGACGGGATCACCTTCGACCAGGGCGCCCGCACTGCCCTGGCGTTCGTGACCCTACGCGCCGATGGAGAGCGTGAATTCATGTTCTACAGAAACCCCAGCGCCGACATGCTCCTCCAACCCGAAGAACTCAACCTCGAACTCATCAGATCTGTATGCATCTTTTCCCTCTCTCACACTCTCTCTATACTTTCTGGCGATTTTTTTTTTTCTTCACCTTTTCCCGGAAAACCAAGTCTTTTGTTTTATGCGTCCGTTCATGATCGAGATGTGAGACCTGTGGAGAGAGACCGTGATGTCACGCGCGTGGCGGTACACGTGGGCGTGACTTTTAAGATGTTGCCACGTCAGATTATGGGAAGTGGGGTCCATCACTAGATCTAGGATTCACGAGTAGGAGTCACCACCCTTTCGTTACGTTAAACTTTTCGAAAATCAATGATTTTCTTTAATACGAAATATTACCGAACAGCACCGATCATGAACATTGGTTGGTGGTGGTGGGTGGGGTTGGTGGATCATCGCGGCACGTGAGTCACGTGCCAGATTCATTTGGGGGATGGTTATGTTTCCTCTCGATCCAACAAAACAAAACAAATATAGTACTATTCCGCAACCAAAGTTTTGTTCTTTTTTTTTTCTTTTTCAATTTTCTAATTTTTATTTCCTGTGTGGGTTTTCTTTGTCGTTCGTGGTTGTGCACGCTTTAGGATGAGAGTGGGATTTGAGAGGATGGATTATGCGTTTTTGTGTTGTATCTGTTTGACTATTTCGTAGATCAATTTTTGATGTGTTCCTTTAGCCGCCGTGCTGTCATGACCCATGCTGTGGTGGCTTTGACCAACATCTCCACGCGATTCTAGCCTTTATTCCCTTTTCTTTTACTATATATTTTGTTTAATTTAAGTAATTAGTAGTATGGATTTTATACTCTAAGGAAAATGTTTAGAAAAATTGGAAATTGGTTCGTTTATTTTCCGCTTCAACGAATTTAGTTGTTTGTTTGAATCTCAAAATTGTATGCATTGATCGGTAGAACTGATAAAACTTTTGAGATGGGTTATGATTTTCAATGTTTTTTAAATAATTAAAAGGTATTAAAAAAAACGGTCGGTTGTATTGCACTAATTATATATATCCATAGCTTGTGAATGAAGGGCAGTGACTGTGGGTCCATAATTTATAGCCTATAGGCTATAATAGCAGGTAAGGTTTTATACTTACAATAAACGAATAGAAAAAAAGTGTATGATTCGGTGACCGTATCATCATGCCTAGTACAATGAAGCCAATTGTGTATTGATGAAGATTATTGGTGATTGTTAAATTGGTATACATTTAGTAGAGTGAAATAGGTGGGTGTCTAACTGAAACTTGAACTGGCAGGCGAAAGTTTTTCATTACGGATCAATTAGTTTGATCGTGGAGCCATGCAGATCAGCACACTTGAAGGCAATGGAAGTTGCCAAAGAAGCTGGGTGTCTGCTCTCATATGACCCCAACCTCCGTCTTCCCTTGTGGCCCTCGGCCGACGAAGCTCGTAAGCACATACTGAGCATATGGGAGAAGGCTGATTTGATCAAGGTCAGTGATGTGGAGCTTGAGTTCCTCACAAAAAGTGACAAGATTGATGATGCTTCTGCTTTGTCATTGTGGCACCCCAATTTGAAGTTGCTCCTTGTCACCCTAGGAGAACAGGGTTGCAGATACTACACCAAGGTAAAAAATAACTTCACCTCACCTATCTATCCCTTTTCTGTCTTTTACTCTTGTGTTGAATCTTGGATGCTTTAATGCTGTCAGAGTATGGTAGATCCGTAGATGTTTGTTGCGTTTGCTGTGATGTGTCATGGTCATTCTGAATGCTTTGCAAGTAAGATAGGCTTGTAAACAGGTTCTTTCTGGCAGGAACGGGGCCACCACGTGTTTTTCTGCTTCTCATCATCCTTTTCTTCCCTTTTTATCAAAATAAATCAACTTCTGTGTTTGCTTTATTCTCACTTGTTACCAGGGTAGCTCTGCACTTTCCAGCCCACTTTTGGAAAGATTATAATTTGAATATTCTGCAATAGAGAGCACGTCAAAACGGTTTGTTGTTTGCAATGAAGCCATCTCTCACCCCAAATATCATTTTGATGGCTATAGTATGCATATGCTGTGGCTACAAACTAAAATTGAACTGTCTGCGTTCAATTTTTTTTATTGTTTTTAAAATAACCTGTTTTTAATATCGTGTGGTACTTTCACCTTAAAAAAACTGAAGAATTTATTCAGGAAGGCATCTAATGCCTGCACGTGTCAGCCTGCACGTGTCAGCGGGTCTCTATTTACAATAATTTTGCTAATGTCTTCTGAACTGAAACACTAATGAATTTCTTCATTTTTTCCTAAACCAGAATTTCAAAGGATCAGTGGATGCTTTCCATGTCAAGACAATTGATACAACTGGTGCCGGTGATTCCTTTGTTGGTGCTCTGTTGTCCAAGATTGTCGATGATCAGACCATCCTTGAAGTGAGTGCTTAGCTACCACATCCCCCAAATAACTTATTTTATATTAATTTAGTAATCTTGATAAAATCAAAGTGATATTTGTACGGATCCCGTTATATTGATGATCGATCAAATTTTTACCTACTGATTGCAGGATGAATCAAGGTTAAGAGACGTACTCAAGTTTGCTAATGCATGTGGAGCAATTACAACTACCCAAAAGGGAGCAATTCCCGCCCTTCCCAAAGAGGAGGATGCACTGAAACTCATCAAAGGGGCATAGAATCTTTGGACAAAAATGCCCAATCATTTCGTTTTCTTCCCCCCCGATGTTTCAAGTTTCCTCATGTTTCTTGGATTTTCTTTGTAGTACTTTGTTTTTTTTTTCTTTTTTCCTATGCACTGGTGGCGAGATCATGGGTTATCAGGTTTTGCCAAATAACGTTTTCTATGAAGTTTTGAGAATTAGCAATTGAATGAAGTTTTGCCAAATCATTAGTTGCAACTCTAACCGCCTTATATTTTTAATAGCTGAAGTTCTTATGCCTTGTTCAGTTTGAGTTTGCACGATTGTTTTCGCAAACTATTGTTCACGTCTTTGCTATGTTCAAAAGCATTAGTAACCCACACAAAAATCATCCACTAAATAATCTATAAAAAGGAATTTAAACTTGCCAATTTATTCACTATATCACCAAGGATTTGGTGGTACAAGGCGTGTTCTTTTAACAGGAATTTAGAGTCCACGAACGGAAAATGTTGTAACAAAAATTTCGTGGACTTATGTTTCAAAACCCTTTATACGACATTTATAGGACGATTTTACAAAACCCTTTTCTGGCAGGTAGAGGAGACATTTATAGGACGATAGCTTGAGGATTACATTCACTAACCTCCATCTTTAACGACTTCCAAGCGCTTGCACATCTTTCCCATTTAGCCTGCATTTGAGCCAGAAAAGCCTCTGCCCATTCTTCATTACTCCCTCTCATGCTTAGATCATAAGGCACTGAAAAACTGTTTCAAAGTGCTTAAAGTGTCAGATATCTTCCGATTGACTTCATAGAACATTCGTATGACTTTCAATTCCATTCATTACTAACAGAAGACAACAACGCGACCATGAAGAAGGAGATTAAGACTCGTCCAACAAAAAACAAAATATTATGGTTGTGAAGGAGCTATGACCATACCGTGGAGTTGAGTGGCAATTTAAGATCACCAATTAAAGCCAACGGTCTGGCAGATGCATACTTAAAAAAGAGAGTGAAAAGTAATGTGTGCATATTGTGCAACAGTATCACATTCCTCCGTGACAAGCTCTTTGCTTGATATTGGGGGGTTGGGGGATGCAAGACAATATTAGTTTTCAAATCTAAGGCCAATAGCCATGGTGTAAATAGCAACGTATAATGCATCCCCACCTTTTTATTGTAAAAACCATTTGGCAAAAAGACGATTATTCTACATCTCAGCTTCATACATGAAACCAAAAACTCATCTTAAAAATCATGGGAATTGAATACTCGATACAATTGTCACTTTTTCTACATTTTCCTTCCAAGCTAAAGCATGTATACCTTAAAGTAGACAAGAGCCATCTAACACAAATGCCCCAGATCATTGTTATTTTTTTTTTTTTGGGGTAAAAATCAGATCTCCTCCTCACACCTTTTGAATGTGGGACAGATTCCAGCTTGGGTGTTAGCTGGGCCCGGTTCACAATATGCTTTCGGTGGGTTTCAAATCCATACAATACAACTAAAATCTACCAATATGGAGTTCAGTTTGTCACTTAAGCAATACCTCTAGTTCGATTGCGAAAGTTTCTAATTTACTAAATGATATTCACAAATCCAAATGTAGTAATTACCTTAGCAGCTCTTCAGCTCGGGTCCCTTTCTTGAGAGTACTATTCCTGCAAGATCTCAAAACGATGTATTTTAATAGTTAATCCAACATATTTGGTAACTAATTATTTCATTATCCATGTTATCTAAACCCCCCATCCCCCCTCTTGGTCTTATTTATTCTTCATCATACTCTGTTTTTTGGATAAAAAAAAATCAAAACAAATATATTCTGGGGAATTTAACACAGTTTCTACATCAAGTATATAAAGGAAGTTTCATAATCTAAGGCATGAACAAATGACTAGGAAAACAAACCTGCAGACAAACACTTGAAAAATATGGAGATACTTGGTCGAAAGATTATAAATGGCATCTGCAATGTGCTCTTTGCCAAACAAATAGACCACTGGATATCCTAGAAGCCATCTGAAGCAAGTAAATACAATAAAATGAGATACTCCCATCACGTATATGAAATAAGATGAAAATAGCTATGGCATTCTTTGAACCACTGTTGAAACAGCCTAAGTTCATACTGGTTTCTAAAATAGACCAAATTCGGTGACAATCGTATTACCGTGACAGACTAACTAATCTAGTCTCCAGTTATCCATAACAGGTGACAATATTAACTATCTAGTTTAGTTGGCATTCAGGGTAAATATACCAGTGTAGACTGTAGACAACAAGTTTACTTGAATTTGAATCATCCCACTCCTTGAATTTAAAGAATCAGGTAAGACACAGTAAAAACTGATGATTGAAATCTGTAAAGTCTTGGAAGGGCTAAGAATCTGACACAATGAACTACCCATTCAGCACAAAAAAAGTATGAGCTATAACCTATGATAACATGCAAGCTGCGAAACATTCCAGGCTAATAATGCCACAAACTCTACAATGTGCATGGAGCACTATTTACAGGACACAGCAAATAGATGGATAATCAGTAGTGTTGTGCGCAACAAGAAATTAACTTTAAGAGAGTCCTCCGTGAAGAACGGGAACAAGACTGATCAATCCTATCTCCCCCACAAATTTGCAATCATACCACACTGATAGCAATACACCAAAAAGCAAAACAAAATGCGTAACTAGAAAATTTGCAGAGACCGGTTAAAGCATAATCCTTATAATCAGAGTTAGTCAAATCTACGTGCTATAAGGGAGAAAAATCAAATGAACGACTGGATAAAATGAACATGTACATACATAGGTTGAAAGGGAATTAGAATTACCCATTCAAGGTCGGCACAGTGATGTCAGTGTTGTCCATGCAGTCACTGAGATCAATGCAGTCAGTAGTAGAACGAGAAGGTAAGCTCTGACTCCGACAAGTGGCATCGGTTTCGTCCGTACATTTGTCATCTTGCGACGGCGAGGGGTCAGTGGCTCTCTCGGGACAGAATATCGTCAAAAACAACCTCTGAATCGATACAAGCTGCATTGCTAACTGGCTTTCCTCAATTTTCGTTACCATCTGAAGACACGTAAAAATGATTGACGAAACTGAAAGCACGAAAAATCGTAGAGGCAGGAGAGGGAGAAATTGGTGAAATCGGTGGAAGTAGGAAGACCTTAGGGTTTTCCGATTGAAGGTCGACAAAGAGCAACGGTCGGTGAGAATTGAAGGTTGAATTGAGAAAGTGCGTTAGTTCGGTGAGGTGTATTAAGTAAATCATGTCTTGTATAACCATTATTCGTATATGCTCGAAAATTAGGGATTCCTGGAAGAAGAACTGAAGATGAGATAACGAACAAGAGATAAGAGAAGGAGAATAGAATACGAGAGAAGATGATTCACCCTTTGTGCGAGTTGAAGGAGAGAAGAGAGGTGGTGTTGGAGTTGAGGCATGATTCCGCCGTAGTCTACCATTACAACCGCACGCATTCTTGTAATCAGAGCAAGCATATCTGCAGCCACGCCGTGAAACGAATCAAAATCAACGATGAAAGAAACATGGAAATTGAGACGGAGAAGCTGAGAAAAAAACCCAATTGTAAGCGACGCTTGGAAGAAGGCTTGAGGCGCCAATTGATATTGGTTAAACACGCATCCAACACCTTCACCCCTTCGTCCAAATCTGAAGCTTCCATTAAGTTGTGGTTACGAATTGAATTCAATATCCTTCTTTCTGATACCCTTCTGTATCGCTGCAGTGCAGTTCAGTTGCTGCTTCCTACAGTTACTGTATCGACTTTCTGATATCCTTCTTCCCGTACCTCACAAATTTTCAAAATAATTATTTTCAGATTTAAATTTTGGAAATAGAATTTCGAGAATGTATTAAATACATTTTGGAAAAAGTTTTTTGTAAAATTTTTTTTGAAGTAATCTTTTTAGAATGCACATAATGTCTTTTGTAACAAGTTTTTCAACACCCTCCTTACATGAAATATGTTACAAAGAATTTATCAGAACACGTAAAATACGTTTTTTTCTGACATTATAGGGGTACGGTTAGTAATTATGGGGTACAGGAAGCAATTGCCTACTTAGATTTTGGGCCAGCCCAGACATGATACCCATTAGCCTGTACCAGGCCCATGATGCTCCCACCCACATTTATACTGGTTTTTTAACAATCCTGGGATTGTATTTATAACATTTTCTTGATTGTATTTAGATTCATCAATTTTATGAAAACATTTCTTTGCTATTTTCTAATTTTTTTAGTTAAGAGAATAAATTTTATATGAATTAATAAGATGAACTTATAAGGATGGAGAAGGAAGAGTAGCCAAAACTTATACTAGTTCTAAACCTCTGGCACAAGCCATTTTTCCATTGCAATCTTAGTGAATAACTGAAAATGCAAAGTTATTTATCTTGTATTGACAACAAACAAATATGGTTCAGCAAAATTTATTTTCCTATTTGCATACAAATTCTACGCTGAGCACATTGTTGATCTAAACAACCACTGCACTTGCTTATGGTTGATTGTGTTTGTTTGGACATCATTTGTCATACGTTGTGTTGGCCGACACATTCTGTAGATGGTCTCTGTCTCCCCTGGCAGAGACCAACACTTGTTGGGCACTTTAGACAGTTCTTTGCAAGGCTACCTTTAACGTTTGTGGAATGTGAAAACTCCCGAGGAAGATTTCCCGTTAGAAAGTTGTAATCTAAGTGCAGTCTTCTCCATGATGACTTCACTTTTGTGCCATATTCCAAGGGAATTGAACCAGAGAATTGATTGTTAGCCAAATTGATCGAGGTCAGGTTCACAAAGCTAACCAAATTCACTGGCAAATGACCCTTCAGATGGTTCCCTTGAGCCTCAAGCACCTGAAGACTTTGCTCTTGCAGAGAATAGTTGATAACCTCTAATGCTGTGAAACGGTTGAAAGAAACATTGAGGTGAACAACGTTTCTCAAAGAAAGAACATTCCCACTGATGGCACCTGAGAGTCTGTTGTCACTCACATCTAACCACTTCAAGTGTATGAGTCCCTTGAGGGGTGTCAAGTGCCCTGAAAGGATGTTATGGTGAAAATACATGTTTCTCAAACTCACTGGAAGGTTTGGAAGATCCCCATAAAACTGGTTGAAACTGAGGTCTAATGTGTTGAGTTGCCACAACCCTGTGAGGTTTGGAATTCTTCCAGCAAATTCATTGTTTGACAGACTCAAGTATGATAAGGTTCTCAGAGCAGTGATATCAGTGGGGATTAGACCTGAGAGCCTGTTCCCTGAAAGATCTATGTATCTAACGTTATTGAGCCCTGTGATTGTTTGTGGAATTGCCCCAGTGAAAAAGTTCTGTGACATTGCGAGTCTTGTTAGTTTCTTTAGTTTGCCAATGGTTTCTGGTAATGGACCACGGAATTTGTTGTTGTTGAGGTTGAGGACTGTTAACTGTGTGAGGTTCCCTAATGCTGGTGTTAGAAATCCTTCATAGCCAATGGCATCGAGGTCAACTTCTGTTACTCTACTAGAGGAGTTATCAAGGGGCAAGTAGCACAATATTCCTAGGAATTGTGAGCCAGTGCTTTCACATGGATCCACTGAGAAGTCCCAGGTGCTGAGATAGGAAGAGGGGGTGATTGAGTTGGGATCAATTGCATTTTTTATTGCAAGAAGGGAAAGAGTGTCGTCTTGGAGGGTTGAGCAATTGGTTTGTGATGGCACGAGACAGAGAATTATGGTTAAGATGGAATACAGAGGAAAGAGGATTTTAGTAGGTGTTCTTTTCTCCATCATATGAGAGAAATTTGGTTTTGCTCTGATGTTGTTTGTGGATAAGAATTTCCAAATGCTTTTTTATAACACCCTTGAGGGATAGGCAAGAACTTGGTCATCCCAGTACAAAGTATTATTTTCTAAGTGATATAAATACCTTCAGCCACGCCAAGAACTTGGTCTACCTAGATACATATCATAAAGATTAAGCAGCTGAACCAACTGAACTTTGGACACAACTCTTGTAATCTTGTTTCAGAGAATTTTGTAGTCTTGTTTTTGTTGTAGTTTTAGCTTTTTTAAGGAAGTTGTTTTTGCCAAATTACACTTTAAATATAGTAGTGATGATATATCCAATTTATCATTGGCTTAAAAAAAAGTAATTTTATTATAATAAGGTTCAAGTGGGCATGATATTTGAAACAGTAACAGAAAAGAATAGGAAATAAAAGAATTAAAAAAGTAACTTTATAATAAGGTTCAATTCCATTCAAGAAAAAAAAAAACATATTTACTAATTAGCTACACACTATATCAACTAGTAATAAGAAACAAAACTAAATAGCCTTATTTCTTGCATACAAATAAAATGAACTCAAATTATTGGGATCAATTAGGAAGATGTGACAGTGGGAGAATCCCTAGTGTATAAAGCATGCACAATGACTAAAGACACGAAAATTTCATTCTATGTTATCCAGCAGAAAAACATCAAAAGTACAATACTTATCAACTCCACACATGTCGCCAAAATCATTGTCCTTAGAAGTATGAATAATTGAATATACAACATATCAACGTGTCTGGTTGGAATAGTTTATTTTTGAGAAAATAATAATCTCTGTCGATATTTCACTGAAAGAGATTTTACAGAAGACCCCATAATTAGTCTTTCCAATCATGCATGTAACATCCTAAATGGAATCCGTGTTCTTATCCAAGATCAGGCACAGTAAAGTACTCATCATCATCATCATCATCATCATTTAGGACTTCAATCCTTGGTTTTTTGTGTGACATGTAGGACTTGGAGGTTCTGTATGAGGCAACACTGCTGCTATTATTAGTTACCGGAAGCTGAGGTACTTCAGCTGCAGCCAAGGCTTCCTGAGTAAATTGTTCACCAAAAATACCCACATCTGTAAGCCATTCCAGCTCTCCAAATTGTAGAGATTCCTTCTGAGCACAGTCATAAAACCAGAGTCACAAATATATATAAGGGAAGAGGCACATCACAAAATCAAGTACCAGAGTTTAGTACAATGTTATGTATAAACATATGGCTATCTTTCCTAAACAATTGAATGCTTGATTAAGTGAGTGCATGTGTCAAAATAAGTAAGAAAACAATTCAAGATAAAATTTTCAATGTAATTCTTGTCCTTATCAATCTCTTGATCAGGAAAAAATCAATGAAAACCAAACTGCATTGATCTGACACTTGCATCAGGCTATAAGGCTAAGAGGATTGTCAGTGACGGTGGGATACATCCCAGAAAAGCAATCACCTAGCTAAAGAATTTTCTATTTTCTGGGGTGTCTCAGCATAAACCAAAATTTTCACATGTACCATGATGATTGGCTACAACCATGTTATTATTCTATGTGGCAATTCAAAGGGACAACAAACGAAACATGTACATGTAATGCTACTAACTTATTTCAGCTATAATACTTTGTTGAGTTAGTTCATTATATATACATATGCAACTAAATCATTATGAAACAAAGCTGCCTCTTACTTTCTCAGGTGATTCAAAGCCTGTTAACTCCAAAAAGTCATCAACAGCCCAAGAGGATGTGAAGCTAGGCACTTGCTGAGAAGGAACTTTGGTGGGAACTTGTTGTGCATTCCTATTGGGAGGCTCCAAGTGACTGTTTTCATTGTCTTTGGTGCAATTAGAACTTGAGGCCACTCTGATACCAGTTGCTAGGAACCGCTGGTGGTTTGCAGAGAGGCTTCCAGCTGAATGAATCGGTTCATCACAGTCCTGACAGAAGAGTGCTCTGTCTTCAACACAAAATATGAATGCTGGCTTGTCCTATTGGTGGAGAGAAAAAGAACAAGACAAAATGAGCAACAAAGATTTTTCATGTTTTTACATTCCAACATCCATCAGATCTATAAGACAATTGTATTCCCATTTCACCAAAGCTGTTAACTCTCCTAAACCAGGTTCCATCAGTTAAAACAAGTGTCTGCATCTACTAAGAACATAGAAAATAGCAAGTAACATTCTCAACACACACCACCAGAAAGTTTAATCAACTCTTAACATGTCTTCAAGAAATAAAACAAGATTTGTCCAATGTTTAATAGGTTCAACTGGGGCATGTATAACATCATTAGTAAAAAAACCGAACAAGATCAGCATAGAAATAGCTCATCGAATTATTTAAGGAATCCTAAAAACTATATAGACACAGAAATATGATGTTCTTACCTGGCAAATGTCACATCTGGGAAGCTTGTTCGATAGACATTGAAGGAGAAGCCTTTGGTGCTTGCTTGCAAGCTTGTTTGCAGCATGAACTTCAACATCACATTTGGCACACAAAGCTGCCTCATCTGCGCAACAAATCACTGTTGCAGGAGCCCTCTCACACACATCACACTGAATTTTCATGTCAGTTCTTCTCCCTTAATTGTCACACAAAGAAATACTCAGAACCCTTTAGCAGACAACACTTTGCAGAGGCAAAACAAGGAGAATCATGGTGCAGAAAGATTAGGACAAGTTGTGGAGATGAGAACAAAAAAAGAACACAATTAACTATTGAAGTACTGCACAGAACAAGTATTTAATGTGGTTGAGGACAGAAAAAGAAGTGACTGGATGAGATTTGAGAGCATGTGAGGAAGATAAGGAGTTGGATGTTGCATTGCATTGCATTGTATATCAGTTTCTGCAACAACAATAAAACCAACAGGGATCAGTGGGGTTACCTTGTCAAAGGTGTGTGTGGCTGTGAATGCATCAACAAGTACAACTCATTTTTGAGTGGACACTATATTTCCTTCATATTCATTCTATCTTCTCTAAAATAATAAGACACTTAAAAACAGCTGCAATGTATCTTTTGAAAATCTGATACAACTACTTCTTTTGAATAATTGTGTGTCTCAATTTTTCAGAATTAACAGATACTCTCCTCTCTCTGATCTAATATTAAATATCTGTAGCTTAATTTTTTTGTTCACGCATTGCAAATAAAATTAATAAAGAAAATAATAATTTAACTATTAAATTTTGACAATTTTTTTTTATAATTTAATTTATCATTTTTTAAACTATTTTAAAATATTAAAAATAAAAAAATATTTAAAAAATACTATCTAAAATTATAAAAAAAAATTGTCAAAATTTAATAATAAAAAATTATTTTCTGATTAATAATGATGAATGTTATTTGTTGAAATAATGTTATTAAAGTAATTCTATTGTCTTGATAAATGCATCTTTTTTTATTTACTATGAATATGAAAATTAATGTAAACAAATTAAAAATTAATAATTTAGTGAAAATTAAGAACATCAGTCAATTAAAAGTAAAAATAAAAAACTGAAATTATAAATATTTGAAGACGTGTGATTAATTAAACTAAACGTTCAAGTTCAACCCTCGTGCATTTGATATTTTAGTCAACAAATTGACTTTTTCCAATTGGATGGAATGAATTGGTATCAAAATCAGCCATAGCATCGCCACATATAATATTTTAAAATAAGCATCTTATAATTAATAATTTGAAATTTTAAGAGGATAATAATTTAATTTATATCTTGAAATAATCCAGAATAGAATGGTAGTGCAAGATGACAACGGGTTGGATAATATATAGTTAGTGCTTAATCATTCCGTCTAACAAAATAAACCTGACATATTTGAAAAAATATACATGTAGGTATTTCTGAATATTCACATATATTTTTATATATTTTTTAATTTTAAAGTATACTTCAAATAAAATAAAATTGTACATTAAAATATTAAAGTGAATAAATTTAATTTTGATAAAAAATAAATTTAAATGAATTACACCAAAATACAAATTTTTAAAAAATAAGCTTAGTCCAAATATATATATATATATATATATATATATATATATATATATATATATATATATATATATATATATATATATATATATATTATTTT
>Ga0099822_1006048_pt1 | contig 15774 bp, 4 predicted proteins | sample CowpeawhiteBW_FD_76839 | JGI IMG/M metagenome (GOLD analysis project Ga0099822, IMG submission 76839) | Root nodule microbial communities of legume samples collected from California USA - Cow pea white BW | ecosystem: Host-associated > Plants > Roots > Nodule | place: USA: California | collected...
ATATATATATATATATATATATATAATTATAAGCAAATAAACAAAATAATGTTCTAATACAATCAAATAGATAACCTTTTTATAGTAAAAAAAAATTATCTTATTTACTTATATTTATATCATTAAAATCATCAAATAGTTGTATATTAAATCGTGGTTGTGAAAATATTATTACTCAGAAAAGAACTTAGTGCCCACAAAAACACGAGGAGGTGATATTCTTCTTTCCCCTAACATATCTACTTACTAATAATTTCATCAAGTGAGCTTAATTTCTCTTTTTTACCATTAAAATTTACCAACGTATTAGATTGAGCGTTTAAAAATTTATCAGTTTGATTTATACGAGTAATTGAACTAACATATGATTAAAATTTTGAATAGGATAAGTATAAAAAGGTTGACTAGGGATCCAAAATTACCAATCATATACGCATGCAAGTCTTGAATTTTAATGTAAAAATGAAAAAAAATGTTTTATTTGTTTGGAAAACAAAAAATTAAGAAAGGGGCATTAGAGTACGTATCCCTTATTCTATTATCTTAAAAATTGTAAAGAAAAAGATATAGTAGCCCTTGATTAAAATACAATTTTTTGTCTTAGTTTTAAGTTTTAATAAATTTAACCCATAATAAAGTTTACTCATAATACCATTACCCAACACCCAATATATATATAGTAATATCATATTCTCGCCAACAGTTAAAGCAGTTAAAGAGACAAAATTTGTATAAGTATTCTCTGGACTTATCAGAAAGAAAAAGTGTTTTTGTTTTCCTCTTTTGTAATGGAAAATATTTCAGTCGATCATGACATGTCCCCAGGTAAAGGTGGGAAAGGTCCCTGTACGTACATGATTTAATCAGAAATTAAAAAAAAAAAAAAACGTTTTAGAATGCAATGAGTTTTAGAATGACATGTCCCCAGGTAATGTTTATAGCTATATATATTTGTATTTTAATTTTGTGTCACTTAAAAAAGTAATCTAATTATAGAGTTAGATATGTTTTATTCTTAAAATTCGATTATTAAATTCAAAATTTTATCATGTGATATCAATATGTTTTTATAAGACTTGTGTTTTAATTAAAAATTATAACTAAGTATTAGAGATACTTTGGCTTTCTACCAGATGCACACATGATTAAGGATGTGTTTGGTTCAATGTTAGAGAATTGACTCCAATTGAATAAATTTTCCAATACAAAAATAAGAATTAGTTGTTTCTCATTCATCTTGATTTTTTACCTTTTAATTGATTTTAGAAATCAAATACATACCGATTCTATTTTTAAAAATCAATTCAAATCAATCACACAGAACCAAACACACACTAATCCTACTTTTCAAATATGGGAAAACTTTAAAAACTGCCAAGAGCCTTCAATCTCAAGCTACCTATATCTTTATGATGCAATTATATTTTGCTTTATTTCTTCTTATTCTTCTTTTTTACTTTCCTTCTTTTACTGAAAAAAGATGACATTTCTGAAAGGCCAACTCGATCCCTCCTCAATTTAAAAGCTGAAGTTCTTCTAAAAAATATTTAAAGCTCAAATTTTTTAGGGTTGTTTTTTTCTTCCAAAATTCTGTATTCTTTTTTTCCTATTTGATACTCCTCTTTATCTTATAATATTTGATTCTTTTCTGTTAACAATAGGGTATACATAGTAATTACTAAAGCATGTAAAACATATACCTCCTTTTCAATCATAGTCTAAATTTCGAAACAATGTTCAGTGAGGCAGTGTTTGTATTATGATTTGCTCTATCATAGCCTTGTTTACAGTAATTCGCTGGTAATGATTTCTTTTGTCTTCTTTTAACAGACATAGACCAATGATATGTGAACAAACCCCATCCCCATAATTTTCTCACTGATAATGATACAAGTACTTTGATTTTTTTTTTTCAAACACTTAAAACTTTACGAGAAGTTTGTTGGAATAACAAGTGTGAAGTTTGATTCTGTACATCATTATGACGACGATGATTAAGCTTGGAATAGGCTAATAAGCTATGTGTGGTCCGCAGCAAGATTTTGGTCAAAAATTGGAACACTGATCCCTCGTAATGGGTGCAGTCAATTTGGAATTGTGTGGGTCAAATTAATCCAAAGGGTTAGCCCCCACCACCATCAACCTTCTTTTCAATGCATCCAAAGTTTTCCTTCAGAATCGAAGAGCTATAGCACATGCAAATGCAAACAAAACCCAATCGGAAAAGCCCTAGCACCCAATTATTTGAAACATTATTTTGAGTTTGAACTAGTCTTAAAAATGTGAAATTGAAATTATGCAGATAAAGATCTGGGTTAGTAGATTTGATGAATGTAGGTTATTTTTTGTGATATGATGTGCGCATGCGCGACAGTGGGAAGTGCGAAGGGAGATCTGCGGCGCAGTGGAATGAGTAAAGAAAAGAAAAGATAATGTAGTGTGAGATAAAATAGTGAGTTGTTTTAGGTAGATGGAGGAATCTATGGGACTGAGAGGATCTTTAACCAGCAGAGGACTATATTTTATTTTCTGAGTCATTTTGGTTTCGTTTTGTCCCCTCTTTCATGTGCTTGTAGGTAGCCATAGAGGTACCTCACCCAACCATGGATAATGATTACTGTTTTGTATCTGTTATTTTGCTGACATATTTAAGCTTTAAGGACCCACCTTTTTACAAGGTTCATTCACACACACTATTTTTGCATCAAATAGTTTCCCGCGTTTCTCATCGTCTTCGGATGTCAGGTGCAATGCAACCCAAAATGGATAAACGGAAGGAAAGTAAAAGAAAGGAAATAAAAAATTAACATGGAACTCTTTAGTAATGATGGGCAAAAACAAAAAGAAAAAACCTTTTTTTTTTTTATGAAGAAATGTTTAATTGTTAGGTTTGTCAGAGAATTGAACCTATAATTTCTTTTTATCTCTTTTTATTTTTTTTTTTCACCAAACAAATCTTGTAATTTTTGTAAGGGTTAAATGGAAGAGTTAAAACCAACAATTTCTTCTGATTGTCCCGAATCTAAAAATGAGATTTCTAGTGAGACAAGACAATTGTTGAGAGGGAAATTGTTGCAGGTGACATAATTGTCTCGTGACATAGGTCCAAGTAGACTGAGTCATAATCAAATTATGGACTTGAACGGTTACACTCTTAAATAAAAAGAGTTGTGTGATGACTTGACTATAACTTTTGATTTAGTGGTAATGCTCCATCCTATCAACTTGTATAGAATCAAATGAAAAATGTGTAAAAAAATTACATTTCATGTGGTAAAAATAATAATTACTCCTTAAACGGATTTTTTTTAGTTTTTTCTTTTCATTTTCATCGCTTTCTTCATAGAGACTATAACTTTTGGTCTACTGGTAAGAGCTCGATCCTACCAAATTGTATGAAAAATAAAATGGAAAATGTGTAAAAATATTCCATTTCATGTGGTAAAAATAATTAGGTTAAATTAATCTTTTGGTCCTTGTATATGTCAAGTAGTGTCAATTTGGCCCTCAAGCTTTTTTCTGTCTCAATTTGGTCTATGATTCAATTTGGTCCTTACTGTTAATTTGATCAAACGGTGTTAAAGTCAACGTCACGTGTCAATTTTTGGTTTTTTTGAATTTTTTTATTTTTTTAAAACTTTTTTAAATTTTTACACGTGTCACCTCACAGTTGTACCACGTGTCAAAATGATTCAATTTGGTCCCTATATTTGTTTTTAGTTTCAATTTAGTTATAGTCCTTGTAAAAATGAAGCAATATTGTTCCTCTTTAAATTGAGACTCAATTTACTTTTTGTATAAATCTTATGATGATATTCTTGCTAAAATTAATGTTTTTATTAAATATTTATAGAAATATTTTTAAATTAAATTTTAAATTCTATACAAAACTTTAAACTTTGGTTTTGTTTTGAACTTGAAATTTAGTTCTTAAACTTATGTATGACAAATTATTTGATTTCTAATCTTCACTAAGCTTGTATGATATGATACACTTGATGCTTTTATATATGATGACAAAATGGTTGATTATTGAAATTAGGTTTGGGGTTTAACTTTGTTTAATAATAAAACTAAAAACAAAAAAGTTTGTTTAAAAATAATTCTACAAATATTAAATAAAAATGTCAATTTTAGTAAGAAGATCATCATAAGATATACAAAAAGTAAATTGAGTCTCAATTTAAGGAAGATAATATTACTTCATTTTTATAAAAAATTGGAACTAAATTGAAACTGAAAATAAATATAGGAACCAAATTGAATCATTTTGACACGTGACCCAGATGTGAAATGACGCAAGTAAAAAATTAAAAAAAAAAATAGGAATTAACATGTGACGTTGACTTTAATACCGTTTGGTCAAAATTGATGGCAATAAACAAATTAAATCACTTTTAAAAAAAAACAAGTACCGAATTGAGACAAAGAAAGACTGAAGGACCAATTTGACACTACTAAACAAATACAATAATCAAAAGAGTAATTTAACCAAATAATTATTACCCCTCACACGGATTTTTCTTAGTTTTTCTTTTCGTTTTCATCGCTTTATTCACATAGGAACAACCTTTGTACATGTATACTTAATTTCACTATGTAATGCATTCTCTCAAACAAAGGAAGGACAACATGAGGAATATTTTCATTTTGCTCACGATCGGTTTATTCGTGTTAAGTGGAACCAAACAATGGTGTGTGTTTTATTAAGAGGAAGCTATAGGAAACAAAATGCATTTTCAGAAATAAAACTTTTTTTTTTCACTTTCTTTCATCAATTTAAATTTATTTTTCATATTAAATTTAGTGTTCAAAATATATTGGTTGTGTTGCATTACTGGAAAAAATATAAATATTACAACATAATTAAAAAAAAAAGAATAATATTATCCATGAAAATGAACATACGTGTTAAGTCAAACTCAACTAGTGAAACTTGAACATAATATGTAAAAGAATTTATAACTCAATTTTGACTCATTTATTTAATTGATTCTGATTAAAATCTTAAACTTCTTAATTCATTTATAACTTAGTTAATTTTTGGTTTCATAAAAAAAATCATGAAATTATTTTTAACTTTATAAGTATAGGAACAAAAATATTATAAAGATATTTTTTTAATAAACATATTATATATATATATATATATTAGTTAAAATTTAGAATTCAATATAAAAGCTCTACTTGGTGTGGGCTATTTTTATTATTGGTCCAAGCGAAGCAAGAGTGAGAAAACAACGGTGGCGTGCAAGTAAAATGGGTTGATCTATTTTTGGTCAAAGTTGTTATGAGTACTCAACAAAAACAACGACCTTCTAGTTTTGGGTCCGTATTAAAACATAATTGGGCCAACTACATCAAACCCAAGTTCACACTCAAACTGCTTTACATGTTTCAATAGAAATTCCTTAAACAAGTAATGGAACTAAAACGAAGTTTATCGAATACAAAACACGATCACATAACTTAGTTCCTTTCAAATCCCAATAATTCAACATAAGAATAGGGTAATGGAGATGAAAATTTTGATATCTAGATACGTTTTTGTTTTCAAAGCTTACGTGTTGAATCTTTAATAGAGAAGTAGAATTCAACGAAATAAACGTTAAGTTGTTGAAATTCAGCTTCAGCTTCAGCTTCACCCTACTCATGTACATTTCTTAATGATCAACCTTCACGTGATGAATACTCTACCTTCACTTTGGATCATAATATGACAACCCATAAACTTTTTCTTCCTCACTTTCTTTAGTGCTAATCCCTTTATGCTTAGGAAAAAATAAAAATAAAAATAGGTGAATAAGATGCCATTATAAATTTTAGATAGAAAAGGCATATATACTCTTCGATCACATTAAGCAATTTACCAAATACGATGTTTAGAAAACGAAAGTCTAGAAAGGAGCAAACAATGGAGTTCCTTTTTCTAACACATTAGAATAGATTCCTTATTCAGTTATTTAGTATAAATGTCACAAACCTTGCACTATAAGTTATACACCCTCTACCTAATTAAATTCAATAGGCAAAGTCTCTTTTTTTTTTTCTTTTCAAAAAACATAATTTATTGTAAAGAAGAGAGAGGAAGTACAATAATAGTGGCTGAAATAAAGATATTCTCATAAAAAATAAAATAAAAGGAAAAAAGGATCAATAACCCAGATAAGTTCATTAATACTGTTTTTTTCTTGTGCCAAAGCTGTGCAATGATACAAGTCAAATTCCAAGGAGATTATGATTTTTTCAATAGATAGATTTTAATATTGATTTTTCCTCCTTAACCAGACTTTTAAATACGTCAACCAAAACGATCCAAAATTTTTCCAGCCCAATACCCTTTTCATGACCACTCAACACAATACATCAAAGTTGAAAAAAAAAAATTAAGACAAGAAAGACAATGATTGGGTTGAATAGTAGCTATACTTAAATTAAAGTTTGGTATTTTGTGGTTGCCTTAGAAATAGGGTCTTTTTCAGTATTCTGAGGTGGGATCAAGGAATGCATTTTTATTAAACCGTAGATAATTTCCTAAACCATCTAAACTAAGCATTCTCTCCATCCAATCACTCTTAAGAAAATAAACCTCAGCAACTATCTAGTTTACACATTATGAAAGCGATAGCGAATTAAAATAAAATAAATTGAAAACATTGAAGAAAACTATAAAAATAAGAAGTATTGGCAACGTTTTGATTGAAAAAGAAAAAATCTATCAAAATTCATATTTTTTTTTAGTAAACTTGAAGGGATAATTAAGAAAACATAAAAAATGTTAATGATGCATAATCGCTCTAAAAGGGGAAAGCGGTGACACGCGGCATCATCAGCATGGAAATAAAATAATAGGTTTGACAAATTATATAATGAATTAAGAAATAATAAAAAATATAAATAGATGCAAAGTTTGACCAGTGCCTTAACGCCCAAGGATGCACGTATAGGTAAAGAAAGCGAAATAAAAATCAAAGAGGGGTTACATGATGAATGCGAAGGTCGGTTCTTAAAAAATTTGATGTGGTATTAGCCATGTTCTTCCACCGCCTTCGCCCTAACCTCTCTTTTCTTCCTCTGCCGGTTACCGTTACCCTCACAAAATCTCAAACACACAACACTCGTGTTCCTCTTTTCTTCAACCCCAAGTTTTCTGTATCTATAAACATGATCTACAGATTCTGCCACCAACTCTTTTAATTTCCCCAAATTCTTCCATTCTTTTATCGCACTTCTTCCCCTCTTCCCAATTTCAATTCCCCCTCTCTTCTCTCTGCATTATGGACCGACCAATTCACCATTCATCGGACACGCGTACTTATGTTTCGGATGAAGAATCAGTGGTTTCTGATTGCGAGAGCGGGGTTTCCGGTGACGAGGGGACGTTTTCGGGAGCCTTTGTGCCGGCGGCGGAAGACGGCCGTCACGTCCGGACTAGATTCGTCCGGAGCTTGGCCCTTAACGGGTTGAGGCCCGAGGTGTTGACGATTGCCAAGAACGCGCATTCCTCCGTCTTGGCGCGTGCGCGTGCTCAGTGCTTTCAGATTTCTGCTCGTGCGGTGGCGGAATTGCACGGCGGTCATGCTAACGTGAGGTTCGCTTGGTATGGTGCGTCCGGTAAGGAAGAGATAGCTGATATCGCCCAACATGGTTTCGGCCACGCGCACTGTAACGGCCTGCGTCTCTCTCCGCTGGATTGCCCACTCCAAAGGCACGCGTCATTTCACTGTTTCATTAATATTTTTTTTTTTCCATTTAATTTCATTGTTGTGTGTTCCAATATTGGTTTGTGAATTTGAAAGTTTTCTGAATTTTGCTATGTTTTTGGCATGTGCGGAATGCAGTGTGAAGAGATCCGGTGTAGACAGTGACGGCGTGAGGTACTTGTTGCTGTGTAGCGTTATCTTGGGGAAGACGGAGGTGGTACCACATGGCTCGAATCAACGCCGTTCGAGTTCTGAAGAGTACGATTCTGGGGTGGACGATCTTTTGGCTCCCAAGGAGTATGTTATTTGGTGTAACCGGATCAACACTCATGTTTTGCCCGAATATGTTTTGAGTTTCACGCTTCCTTCCTTGAAAGGTTTGGTGTTTGGGAGTTCTTATGGTGGTGCTTGCCTTTGTCAGTTTTGTGACTGATTCCTGATGTTGTTCTGAGACTCTGCGTGTGCTTGATTTTGTAGGGAATGTGAATATTGGGGAACCTTTAAGGCCCTCTTCGCCATGGATGCCATTCCCAGCTTTGGTTTCGGTGCTTTCGAGGATTTTGCCTGCGGATCAAGTTGCCATCATTGTCAAGATACGCAAAGATTATACAGTAAGTGCTTTTAGAGTTTGAGACCGTGGCTAGTTTTTTCTCCTGAAATGGTTATAAATTGAGCATATTAGCCAACGGCACACTGTAGCAGCTGTATAGCAGGATAGTTGAGTGAAGTGGCCATCGATCGTTTTAGGATTCTAATAACATAGCACTTTTCAATACAAACCACAACTGTTGCAATCACCACCAAAACTAGTGGCTTTTGGCGCGCCATAGCAATGCTATCTTGATGTAGGCTTAAAAATCCATTACCCTTTAAAGATATTTTTCTGGGTTTATTTAGGTAAAATATTCTTTAAAAAAAAAAACATATGTGCCTCTGTTTGACATCTAGACCTTCACACATTATAGGACTATTTTTATCCTAGTTTCGAACTTTCTTCTTCCTACTCCTTTCACTTCACGCCAAATTTTCGTTTTTCTATTAATTTCACCTGTCATCTTACCTTTTTTTACTTCATTGCTATGTTATTCTGAGAGATTGATGGTGACTGTGTTTTGCATGAACTGTGACTTACTAATTATCATGAATTTCCTTAATTTTGATTTTTTTTGTGTGATCTGTTACGGAGTTTATAATTATGTGTAAAGTATTTTAGTTGGTATTATAATGTTTAAAATGGCATTCATCCCGCGTACTGCTATCTTGCTATAATCCAGAGTTAGCCATTGCACTCTAATTTGTGTAATCGATACATATATTAAGTGAGCCTTTTTCTGCTTTGCAGGAATTGAAAATTTCTCGACATGAGATGATACAGAGAGTGAGAAATATAGCAGGTGACAAATTGCTAGTTTCCATCATCAGATCTTTCAGAGCCAAGGTACATCTGTCCTGTCCTCTTTGTGATATGTTCTTCCCAAGTTTAAAGAATGTTTGTGGTGGCAGATTTGTTTGTCTAGGAGGTTAAAAACATTGAACATAATGATCTTGTTGCGAATGAAATTAATAATACTCATTGTGCTAATTACACCAAGACGACATCTTGCATTATGTTTTCTAAACGCTTTGAAATTGTAAAGTATTGACTTGGTTCATACTAATTATCTTTGAACTATTATAAACCAACTGTAAGTAAGTTGTAGAAAGAGATCATTATGAATGACTGTAATTTTCTTCAATTAAGGTGTCAAAAGGCTGGACAGACAAAGTTCTGTAGAAAATGGAAATGATAATGGTCCTCATCGGCATTACTTTCTCCTAGTCCTTCGTTAATGTGCATATTTTTGCTGGTTCTCTCCTCACTGAATTGTTGGGGGTCGGTCAATGAGGATATGAATGTAATTCCTACTTGTGTATTATTATGGAAACCCTGGAAGTGAATTTAGCTCAAAGTGAATAGCGGTAGTGCTGGAATTAGTTTAACAACATTGTTAAATGATGAGTTGTTTGAATGTATGATTAAATTTATTCGAAGGCAGTCACTTTCCAGTGGCATTGAATGAGATTTTATACTTAAAACACCCTCCTTTGGAAAGAAAGATAAAGTTGATTCAAAAATTCGTCCCGTTGATTCCGTTGTCTTCTTTGTAATTATGTGTATGAAATATTGTCTGTATTGTTATTATTAAGAGCAAGAGCAAGCCTGTTTTTCAGGCTAATGAAGTGCGAAAGTAAGATATCATTTACAGTGATAAAATCTAACTTGGCTTCGAAACTGCGTATGCCTTTTTACAGTATGAACTAGATAGTTTTCGTGTCTTATCTTATTTTGGTAATGAATATTCTAACCTACCTTGCTGAATTTGTTTTTCAGAAAACACCTGCAAGCTCTAAAGCAAACAAGGGGAAACAAGGGCCAGGGGAAAGAAGAGCAAGGGGACAGCCAGTAGCATGAACGCAATGATTGTTCATATGAATTCTATTAGCTATTACACGAAGTGAATAGAATACTTGAAGAAACACAATGCTCGTAATACTAACCAAACTTACATTGAGGGGGCGAGTGAAACCACAGAGTAAGAAGTAGAGCATCACTTTTTTAGAGTTTTTAATTTGCTTCTAGGATGATATACTCATATTCTGGGATATAGGTGATTCTTTTTCTTCTAGCTAGTTACAGTTACTGGTTGAAATAAATATACCTTTACCATGGTGGCTGCAATTTGCCGACTTCAAATGCTCCTTTATCTATGCTCATTGGCTACGGACACGGGACTTCTTTGAAGTAGTTTGATAAACTCTGGAAAATCAACTCAAGAGATTGTTCAGTTTGGGTTTAATGCGTACATCCAAATTGTTTCTCGCATCTGTTTCCATGGTTTAGAATTTTTTGACCTTGTATACTTGAATTAGCCAACTCAAATTCAAAAGTCTTTGACTGCATGCACAAAATGAAAGTCTTTAATTGTTAATGGAGTGGAAGGACGGATCTTTCCATGCTCGGATAAAAAATTGAACTTATGAAATATAATTGGTTTAGTATGGTAAGTCAGCTCATTTTGTCCTGTTTAACCGTCAAAAAGTTATTATATTCATAAATGTAGTTTTTCTTCTCAGTGGCAAATTGCTTGAAAATTTATGGAGTTTTTGGTACTTGATAGAGGATTGAGAAAGGAATTAAAAGGGGTGTACTGATGTTTAAAAGACTGCAGAAAGCCATTCTTAAAAAGTCAAAATGTGTGGCTTAGTTACTTGGCGAAGAAGGAAAAAATAATAATAAAGATTGTAATGTAAAGTCGTTAGCAAACGGTAATGGACTTTTGCTTGGTTTGACCAAATTTTAGAAAGCATCAAAATCAAAGTTGGGAACAGAAATCTGAATCGAAGAATAACGTAGAACTGTCTCATTTTTTGTTTTTATTTGCCTGACTAAATAGTGGTTTCAATTTTGGATGTTTTTTCAATAAATTGATTGAAGGAGGCACGACAGCTTTTCGGCCAAACGCACACGGCTGAAGAATTTTATTGGCACCTTTTTTATAAAAGTATTCTTTCTGACAAATAATTTCAGAATGTATATTTAGAAATTTGTAACTTAATTTCATAATTTGGCTCGAGAATGTTGTAGAAATAAAATTTTAGGATTTGTAAGATTAATTGTATGTTAAATATTAGTTTATATAACAGTTAACGTAATTTTTTGAAGTATTATTAAGTTTCATAAATATCTTTTTGTTGAATAGTTTCATTACTTTTATGATTTGATAAATAAAATAAGAAAGCAAAGTACCAACCAAATAAAATGAGTGATGTAAAAGTACAAAGTAGTTCACCTTAGCTCACATAAAAACAAAACTAAAATGTATCATATGTTAAATTCGTTAGAATTGTTATAATAAAAATTTAGTAACAATTATTAATTAATAATCAGTGAGTAAGTAAAAGTGTGATAATAAATATTATTATATTTTTCAAATTTAATAATTAATTAAATTATTTTAAAAATATATATAAATATATTATAAATTTTTTAATAATAAATGTATGACAGAATTTGAGAGAGAGGGTCCTTATGGATCAACTAAGGTTCGTCTCTGTTGGAAACACCACTTCTCACACGAATATTGGAGATATCTTTACCTGATATATCTTATATAGCTTGGTAGTTGAATGAGAACATCACATATTGAAAGAAGAGTATTCAGGAATGCTCCTTATGGGATATTTCCAAAATGTATTTTGATCATGTAATTAAGAACACAATAATTATATATTTAATAAAGTGTATAACAAAAATAAACAATTAAATTTATTAAAATGGTAAAATACTTGTATAAAAGGCTAAATATTTTTCCTAAAACATGTTTTATATTATTAACGAAGAAGTAATTAAAAAATTGAATTAAGTTTCAAAATCTTCATAAATTTGAGTATTTTTATTAACATTTTTTATTTTTTTGTTAACATATTAAGTTTTTAATTATATTTCTCTTGTTTGATTTTTTTTTACGTCCCATTTAATAAATAACTTAATTAAATGAAACATCACGATGAATAATAAAAGGGTAAAGTTGCGGAGTGTCAAAGTTACTCCTTACAGTTATCCAAGAGTACTTAAAGGGGAATATTACAACACACCACGATGTCATTGACACGGTAGAGGAATAGTTTGACAGTATTCAAAATAAATGCTCAAAGAGTAAGACAATACGTGAGCTACAACCCTAAAAGATAACTAGGAAAGGCGGGATCCGACCCGAGTCGAGCTAACCAGCGGAATTTTCATCACCCTGATGACCACGAGGAGTTCTCACATCTGCTCACATCAATAAATTGATGATCATCGCAAAAGGGGTAAACCACACATAGAACATACAAACAAGCAAAAAAGGTAAGCTAGAGTAAAATTGTTTTTTTTTTCTATCATGCAATTGAACATACAATTTAAAGGTCAAGCGTACATACATCCACAAAGCATATAATGACTGACAAACAATACACAACCAATTCATGCTTTAACAGAGTAACCCAATCATACAAAAGATCACCAACCAAAAACAGAGGGAAGAACAGTCACAGAGCAAATCCATGCACCAGTCTCACTCAAGCCATGGACCCTCGCTCATGCGAAAGAGGTCTTTCGCTCAAGCTACAGGCCATCGCTTAAGCAAGACTGCCAACAGAGAGCTCTGTAGGATTTCGCGAATTCTCGCTTGGGCGAGCTCTCCTCGCCTGAGCGAGACCACCCTTCACCCAAAGGTGAGGTTCCTCGCTTGGGCTACAACGGCAGCGACACGCATCTGGCTCCTACGAGTTCTCGCTTAGGCGAGCCCCTCTCGCCTGTGCAAGATAGTATCTCTCTCAAAACGAGAGCTCTCCGCCTGAGCGAGAGCGAGAGTAGGAACCTGGGCATGTTTCTGCTAGTCTCGCGTAGGCGAGACAGGCTCGCTTGGGCGAGAGTATCAGTTCTCGCTACTATTCTCCCTGCATCAACCATACATACAACCCAAACAACATAACAAGGTATTCCATACGTTCACACTGGCACATAAGCCATACAATCGTAAAACAGAAGCGAGATAAGCAGAAAATCGAAATAAACAAGTAAGCCCTAACTTCCCTTACCTGAAAAATGTTAGAAAAAGTAATAGTGCCCCAAGAAAGAGCGCTACAGCTCCAGGAATTGATTAAGGAACTGAAAAATGCATACAAGGACGAAGATAGGGTTATAAGGATAAACCTTGTACTGTATAAGCGCACACACAACAAAAAAGAAGAAAATGGATGTTCGACTTACTTGAAGGGGGCTTCTGATTGACCCGTAGAGGAAACTGGCTCAAACCCTAACAGTGCTGAAAAGAGAGAAGAGTGTGTGAGGAGAAAGGATTGTCTTGCGAAATGGGGGCAGGATGAGAGGTTTAGGTTAGGAAAAGGATTTTGGGCACCCTATGGACTGGCCTTAGGCCCAACAGTTAAGGCTAGGCCTTTAAACATAAGGAGCAGAAAAAAGTGGATCTTACATTTGGTATATTATTCTATCATTTTACTTATTTATTATCGCATGTTAAAAATGTGAGATTTTTTGATTAATATAAAAGAATGTGAGATTTTTTTATTAATATAAAAATGATATTGTAGTTAAGGTAAATAATGAGTGACTTTTCTGATTCTTATCGAAAACGTGTGGATAATAATGTCTTTATGCTCTTTGACTTTTATGTCATCACTTACATGATCAGGAGTTGTCGTCATCATCATTAATGAAAACGTGTTGGATAAATAAGTAAAATCTCATCAATGATGGCGATGAGAATGATTCCTTAATCATTATAGGTGATGCCATAAAAATCATGGAACAATATAACTACCTTTTTATTATAGATAGGCATTTAGACAGTTTATCATTTATTTTTGTTTATTTATTTTCATTTAATTTGTGTATAACATTCTAGCACATTTATTTTATTTATTTTTATTTGCACCATTTTCTTTTATTATTTGATTTATATTTCTAAGAAACAACTTAAGTTACTTCTATCCTAATTAGTATTTTTGAATACTCTCAAGAAAATACTGAGTTACATTGGTAATGTAAAATAGAATTAATTCGATAGCATCAACGAGTGTATTATCAATATTATTTATGAAGATGAATGAATTTTGTTTTTAATGTAACTAAATATGTAACTTTTATCAAAATTTACATATATTTTTATTATAATAAAATAAATAATTAAAATATTTTTATTAAATAAAAATAAAATATTAATAATAAATAAATATTTTTATTAAATATTTTATTTTTCATTTTTTTAATATTTTTTTTCTATTTTTTCTTGTTTTCCAAATTCCGTCTAGTCAAAACAAGAGTAAAATATTGTAAAATGTGTATATAATAACTATGTTGCACACATAATTATAATATATAAATATGAATTCTCGGAGATCATAAGTATTTTTAGATCATTTATAATTAATTGTGATATTTTATGTATAGAAAAGTATTAAAAATAAGGGTTAAATATGTTTTTATCCTTCAATTTTTAGTGAAAATTAGAATCAGTCTCTTTTGGAAACCTTGAACCAATTTAGTTCATCAACTCTATTAATGCGTGAATTTATTTTTTTTAACCAGATTTTATTAAGTTTATCTGACGTTTCAAACACATTTCCACATTTCATTATAGTATTTTAGTTTATTTACACCGTTTGACACATATTCGTTTCAATATTAACTCAGAAACGTGTTAGAAAAGTGAAATAAACTTAAAAAAAATAATTGTTTTAAAGGACTAAATCTACATATTTTACAAACTGGATAACTAAATTAGTTCAAAGTTTGCACGAGGAACTAATTTCAATTTTTTCTAAGAGTTGAACAACTAAAATCATATTTAACCATAAAAAGAAAGTTATTTATAATAATAAAATATTAAACCTATTTTTTTTCACTCTTTTACGTAGTTTAAAAAAATGTCATTATCTACTATAATTCTCCTTATTCCTTTTCAATTTCTATCCTATCTTCTAAATAAACAATTAATGTACATGACATGTGAGTTACTAATAAACTATTTTTTAAGTAGTGCATAACGTTCTGAGTTAACAATAAAACAAACTCTTAAATAAGTAATAAGTTATCTTAGTCCATAATAAAATAATCCCCGAATTAAATGTTATTAGTCATTTCAATGAATAACAAATCAGCTTTATTAAACACTTAACGTTATTTCAATCGGGAATAAAATAATCTCTCAACTACCATTTTCTGTGATTAATATATATTATCTTAACAATAAGTAGACAAACTGAGCAAGTACGAAGTACACTACACAAAATACAATTGGATTTTAAATAGTTTGTTGTGAAGATTAAGTGAAAAAGTGATGTAATATGAAGAAAAAAAAAGTGTGAATGAAAATTATCATATGAATTACTATTTCGTGTGTAATATATATATATATATATATATATATATATATATATATATATATATATATATTATATATAATATATATATATTTTTATAGTTATATATATATATATATATAATATTATAATACTATATATATAA